>OKVV01000059.1_pt1 | contig 106818 bp, 94 predicted proteins | sample 1606871 | NCBI WGS metagenome assembly OKVV01 (sample SAMN03281011, study PRJEB24777) | human gut metagenome | isolation source: fecal sample PR176 from 1 month old male Indian infant, caesarean delivered... | place: Singapore | collected 2006-01-13
TCCATAGTCTTTCTCAGGATCGAGGGGTAAAATTTATCCTGACATGCGGGCTAGAAAAAGAGAGTAAAATACTTGAAAACTGACTAATTTTGACTAAAATAATAATTGGAAAGAAAAATAAAGAAAGGATTGATTATTATGTCACATGAGATTGAACCTCGTCGCTCAGATGCCTATAGTATGACACCTTTTAATTTCTTCGAAGATTTTGGTCGCAGTTTTTTTGATGGTTTTAAAGCGAACATGATCAAAACAGATATTCACGAAAATGATTCGGAATATCTCGTTGAAGCAGAGCTGCCTGGTATTCCTAAAGAAAATATTCAAGTCACTTATGAGAATGGTATTTTGACGATTGCTGGTCAACATCAATCGGATACTACGACTGAAGATAAAAAAGGAAAACTAGTACGCAGCGAGCGTAGTTTAACAAGTGTTCGTCGCCAATATTTGCTAGAAAATGTCAAAGAAGACGACATCAAAGCTTCTTATTCTGAAGGTATTCTTAAATTGACTTTGCCAAAAGATGATCACGGCAAAGAACCTAAGAAAACCATTCCGATCGAGTAGCAGCATCACTTTTACCAAACAAACAGCCCCCTTAACAGAAATGCTTGTTAAGGGGGCTATTAATGTAGAAAAAGACCTGTTCTCCATGCTTTGCTTGCTGATTTTTTTGCTCTTGCTAAAGAACAAGCGAAAATCTGGACAAACGCCACTCTATAAAAAAAGAGGCTGGGACAGAGGTGCTAAACTCCTAGAAATAAGAAGGAATACGCGGAAATTGCTTCTCAAATTTTGGGGTATTTCGACTTGTTTCCGAAGGAGTTGCTTCTGCTCCCACCATCTAGACGTGTTTAGAGCGTGGGACAAAAGTTTTTTTTACTTTTGTCCCACGCTCTAGTCCTAGCTGTCTTTGTCAGACGGATCGAAAAAATTATTCTTTTGTATCGTCTGCTTTTGTTTCATCAACAACATCAGCTGGTTCGATTTCAGTTGCAACAGATGCACCAGTACCAGGTGTCACGGTACGAATCGCTGCCCGATCGAACTCTAAGAAAATACCTTCACAGTCGATGACAACTGTACTCTTGTCTGTATTTACTTCAGAAAGAACGCCATGAAGTCCGCCAATTGTTACTACGCGATCTCCAGCCTTCATATTTTCCAATAAGTTTTTTCGTTCTTGCTGTTGTTTCTTTTGTGAACGGCTCATGAAGAACCACATTGCCACCAAAGCAACAAGCATAAAGAGCATTGGTAAAGATTGTGCCATTTTTTTCACCTCGATTTTTTTACTTTTCTATAGATACTTTATCAGAATCTGACGTGTATTCCTACCGTTTTACCAGAATAAATTAGAAATTTTTGGCATTTTCTTTATTGAAGCCATATTCTTCGAAGAAATGTTGCCGGAATTCCAGCAAGTTGTCATCCATGATCGCTTGACGGACTTGTTTCATCAAATTCAACAAGAAATAAACATTGTGATAAGAAGTTAATCGGATCCCGAATGTTTCATCACATTTGATCAAATGACGAATATACGCCCGTGAGTAATTCTTACAAGTATAACAATCACAGTTTTCATCAATTGGTCGGAAATCTCGGGCAAACTGGGCATTCTTCACGACTAAACGACCTTTAGACGTCATACATGTTCCGTTACGGGCGATTCGAGTCGGTAATACGCAGTCAAACATATCGACCCCGCGAATAACGCCGTCGATCAGAGAATCTGCGGCTCCTACCCCCATCAGATAGCGAGGTTTGTGGTCAGGGATCCATGGTGTGGTAAATTCCAAGACGCGATTCATTTCAGCTTTTGGCTCGCCTACTGACAAACCGCCAATCGAATAACCAGGAAAGTCCATGCTGATCAAATCTTGCGCACTTTGTTTCCGTAAATCTTCAAAACCGGCCCCTTGAATGATCCCGAATAGGCCTTGAGAATCTGGATTGGCATGAGCTTTCAATCCGCGTTCTGCCCAGCGAGAAGTCCGCTCTACTGATTTTTTGACATACTCATAGCTTTCATCGAATGGCGGACATTCATCAAAACTCATCATGATATCCGAACCTAGTTTGTTTTGGATATCGATAGCTTTTTCTGGTGAAAGGAACATTTTTGAACCGTTTAGATGGTTCTTGAAATGGACACCTTCTTCAACAATATTTCGCATATCTGCTAGTGAGAAAACTTGGAAGCCACCAGAATCGGTTAGAATCGGCTGATCCCAATTCATAAACTTATGCAGCCCACCTGCTTCGGCCACTAGATCTTCTCCTGGTCGCAGCCATAAGTGATATGTATTACTTAAAATGACACCAGCGCCCATGGCTTTCAGTTCTTCCGGTGCAAGGGTCTTAACAGTAGCTAAAGTTCCTACAGGCATAAACATTGGCGTTGGAAAAGTGCCATGCGGTGTGATCAATTCACCTAAACGGGCACCTGTATGTTTCTCTTTCTTGATCAGACGATAACGAATGGCAGGTTGCGACATTCATTTCCCTACTTTCTTTATAGACTCGATTAACTGTGCAACGCTATTAATGATAAGGGTTGCGTTAGGAATTTGCAAGAAGGTTTCAGCTTCTCTTCCTCTTTTTCAAAAAAACTTTCCTTTCTTTGCTTTATTTTTTGTACAATCCATGCTCATTTGCTATCATGTTAAACAGATAGAAAGGAGGTTTTTTTATGAAAACTAGAGGACAACTAAAAAGTGAAGCCAAATCCGTTCTGAATGGACGCTGGAAAGATAGCGTATTGATGTGCTTGGTCCCTACGTTGATCTCTATTGCTTTTGCTGTTGTGATCGTAGTGATTGTTGTGTTGCCTTTGATGGCATTAAGTCAAAATGGTGCCTTTGATAGTCAATCCATCAATGAAGCGTCGAACTCAACTGGCGGTAGTGGCGGTGGCTTGATCAGCGGATTATTCTCAGCATTGTTTGGTGCCGGGATTTCTTGGACATTCCTTGATTTGTTACGCGGCAATAAACAAGAGATTCGTCCATTTTCTGATGTCTTTCGTGGATTTAGCGGTGTATTCGCACTTGGTATCATTGTCATCTATATTTTATCAACGATTTTCGTTAGTTTATGGGCATTATTATTTGTGATTCCAGGAATCATCAAATCCTATTCCTACTCACAAGCATACTTCATCTACTATGATACCTATGAGCAAACAGGTACACGGCCAGATTTTCTTGCTTGCATCACGGCTAGCCGCCGATTGATGAAAGGGTATAAAGGAAAACTGTTCTTACTTGATTTGAGTTTTATTGGCTGGCACATTCTAGCCATTATCACAGCTGGTATCGGGTATCTTTGGTTGACACCTTATATCAGTGCTACCAAAGCAGCCTTTTATGAAAACTTGCCAAAACAGACATTAGCTTAAAAAAAGGACCTTACTTTGACATATCAAAGTAAGGTCCTTTTTGATTGAATGAAAAATTGTTCTCAACGTAATGTTTCTTCCGTTAATTGACACGTTTTGCTTCCACAGCATCTTTGACTGAATTCGCAACGATTTTGGCTACTCCTTCTTGGAAAGCATCCGGAATAATGTTTGTTGGTGACAGCTCCTCGTCTGGAATCAAGCTAGCAATTCCTTTTGCTGCGGCAATCTGCATCTCAACCGTGATTTTGCGGGCTTGAGCATCTAAAGCTCCACGGAAAATACCAGGAAAAGCCAACACATTGTTGATTTGATTAGGAAAATCACTGCGTCCAGTACCAATGATATAGGCACCTCCTGCTAAGGCTTCGTCTGGGAAGATTTCCGGAACTGGATTAGCCATAGCAAAAATCACAGGCTTATCTCCCATCTCAGCGATCCATTCCTTCTTCAGTGCTCCTGGAGCAGAAACACCAATGAAGATATCAGCACCTTTCAACGCTGTCTGCAAATCACCAGAAAGATGGTCACGGTTTGTCACTTTAGCAATCTCTGCGTGATGAGGTGGTAACTGATCATTTTCTTCATTCAAGATCCCCACCTTGTCTACGACAATGACATTTTTTGCACCAGCTGCCAAAAACTTACGAGTAATAGAAAGTCCAGCAGAACCACCGCCATTGACAACGATTTTGGCTTCTGCTAGTGATTTGCCAATCAATTTCAGGCTGTTGAAAGCAGCCGCTAAGACAACTATTGCCGTCCCATGCTGGTCATCGTGGAAAATCGGGATCGCACACTCTTCGATCAGCCGCTGTTCGATTTCGAAGCAACGCGGCGCACTGATATCTTCTAAGTTGATTCCACCAAAGGTCGGTGCAATTGCTTTGACGATCGCAATAATCTCTTCTGTCTCTTGAGTATCTAAAACGATAGGAATAGCATCTACATCTGCAAATCGCTTGAACAAAGCGGCTTTCCCTTCCATGACCGGCATTGCTGCTTCTGCTCCAATATTACCAAGACCTAACACAGCAGAACCATCGCTTACAACAGCGACTGTGTTTTTCTTTGTTGTCAATGAATAGGCCAGCTGTTTATCTTCTGCAATCGCGGAAGATACGGCAGCGACACCCGGAGTGTAGGCAATGCTTAAGTCTCTTCGATTTTCAATCGCCGCTTTTGATACTACTTCCAATTTACCGCCATGTTCTTTGGCTTGTCGCAAAGCGATTTCTTTTACATCTTCTGACATGATTCGTTCCTCCAATAGTTGATCGTTTTTTCTATTTTTTATTAAAAAATCATTCGCAAGATTGCGGTCATGGCAATCACTGTGATGGCGCCGCCTAAACGGGTAGCTACTTGGGCAAAAGGCATCAAGTTCATACGGTCAGCGGTACTTAAGATCGCTACGTCTCCTGTGCCTCCCATACCGCTTTGACAAGCAGAAATAATTGCGGCTTCGATGGGATACATGTTCATGAAACGTGATACGACGAACCCGGTGGCAATTACCGTGAACACTACACTGATGACGACTAAGAAATAAGAGACACTCAGTGTTCCCACAACGTCTTTCAATGGAATATACAACAATCCTAAACCAGCCATCAATGGGAAAGTAAAGTTGCCGGAAATAAATTTATACAATTGTTTGGAGCCATGTTGTGTTTCTGCCGGCACCACATTCAAGTATTTCAAAAAAGCGGCTAAGACAATCATCAATACAGGACCAGGAAACCCAGTCAAATGCTGCAGTAAACTACCAGCAATGAACAGTGTACAAGCGGTCAGCACACCAGCGCCCATTTTCTTGATATCAAAAGCGCCGGAATCATCTTTTAACGCATCTGCCATGTCATCATCATTTTTCATTTTGACCAATTGTCCACCCCCAGAAAGATCTGGTCGTTTTTCTCCCCAGCGAGAGAGCAATGCGGTACACATGATCGCGAAGAAATTACCAATGATCGTTGCTGGAATCAGTTGTGCGACCAGCTGTTCACTCCCCATACCAGTAATGGCACTGTAGCCTAGTGATAAAGGCAAGATTCCTTCACCGATCCCGCCAGCTAACACTGGAGTAACGATGAAAAACAACGTATGTTGCCATTCTAAACCTAATAATACACCAACTAGCGTACCAACACCCATGGCGCAGATCATCCCAATCATCATGGGAATAATCATCCGCATCAAACCTTGGACTAAGATTTTGCGATTCATCCCTAAAATACTGCCGCAAACTAAACAAGCAATATAAAAATATAAGAAGTTGGCTTGCTTCATCAAAATATCGGCAGACTCAAGAATATTCGGATTGACTAAGTTGAAGAAAACCAAAATAGATGGAACCAATAAAGATAAAATTGCCGGACCACCGAAATTCTTGATAAAAGGAATAGTGGCACCAATCGTTCCTAATAACCACCCTAAAGTCAAAATGACCGCAAAACCACCTAGCATATTTACGGGTAATTGTTGTAACAGACCCGTGACTACGATGACTGTTGATAAAACAATGTATACTGGCAGCGGAACTGATCCAATTTTGATTTTCATCCACCGATCAATTAGCTTCTCTTCTTTTGCTTTAGATTCAACCTGTTCTCTCGCCACATGGGGTTCGATATGCTTTTCCATTTTGCTTTCCTCCTAAATTGATCTACTAGTTCTACGAGTACCTCGTTACACACAGATTAAAGCAAGCGTTTTCTTTTTCGTAGTTTATTTAATTATTTTAAGTATTTAAATTAATTAAAGCGTCTTTAGGGATTCCGCCGCTATGTTATAATTTACGAATAAAGGGGGAAATGTAGTGAAAAAAGGGTTACGGTTATGGGGGGTATTGACTTTAGTCTTTACAATCGTCTTACTCATTGTCACTTCCATTCTTTATGGTTTAGTCCTTATTCAAAATTCCACATTTATTCGCTCCAACGAAGAACACCTGCTCTTGTCCGTCGGTAAACAGCTGGCGATCGATCCACAAGTGACTACCGCTTTGGAAGAAGGACGTTCCAACGATCAATTGGAAGCTTACACAAATGAAGTGACACACATACACGGGTTGGATTTCGTGGTAGTTATGGATATGCAAGCCATTCGTTTGACTCATCCAGATGAGACCCAAATCGGCAAACACTTCGAAGGCGGTGATGAAGTCACTGCATTGGAAGGAAAAGAACATGTTTCTGTCAGTGAAGGAACATTGGGTCGCTCGTTGCGGGGATTCGTTCCCGTCTATTCCCTCACTGAATCGCAAAAACAAATCGGTGTAGTAGCTTTAGGGATCCGTATGCAGTCCTTGAGTGCTTTAGTAAAGAGTTCTCGGGAAGGGTATCTACTTGCCTTAGCATTAAGTATCACAATCGCCGCCTTTGCAGCAACTGGACTTGCCTATTATTTGAAACGGCAACTTCATAATTTAGAACCAAAAGAAATCTCACGTCTCTTTGAAGAACGCAATGCCATGTTGGAAGAAACTAAAGATGCGGTCATTGTATTGGATTTGAACCAACAAATCAATTTGGCAAATATCGCCGCCAACGAGCTTTACCAAAAGAACAGTGGACACAATGACTCCTTGGTCGGCAAACATTTGCAGGATTTGATCTTGCAGACCGATGCTGTAGACTTGGAGCGAAATGTTGAACAGCTCTATCGGCAAAATGGACAGGATTTTCTTTTTTCCTCTGCACCGATCAATGTGGATCAGAAACGGATCGGTTGGATCGTGTTTTTGCGCAATGCGACAGAATCGTTATTCGTCATGGATCAGTTAGCCAATACTACTGCTTACGCCAGTGCGCTGCAGTCTCAGTCCCATGAGTTTATGAATAAACTGCATGTGATCTATGGGCTCGCTGATTTAAAAGCCTATGATGAATTGAAAATTTATCTGGATGATATTTTGACTCCAGAAAAAGAGTTCTCTCATCGCTTGTCTTTTTTAGTTCAGAATCCGCAAGTTGCTGGATTTTTGATTGGCGAACGTCAAAAGTTCTTTGAGCGTAAAATCCACTTGATGATCGAGATTTCACCAGAAATTCCCGCCAATTCGCAAGAAGTTGAAACAAAATCGTTGATCGATCTTTACCGGTATATTCATCATGTTTTGTTGCAACTAAACACCATAGAAGATTTGCGGATCGAGATCCATCATGAAACAGGCCTGCTGACAACGACCTATACCATTCAGCTGACCACAACGGATCAGCAGCAATTGCAGGATAGTTTTCACAGCAACTATTTCCAACAAATGTTAAAAGATTACCAGGCAGAGTTTTTGATAGAAGAACAACCTAACTTTGTCGTTCTCCAATTACAAACGCATTATCATGGGGTGATAAAATGAAACCATTACATGGATTAATTGTCGAAGATGACCCAATGGTGGAATTTATCCATCGGAATTATTTAGAAAAAATCGGCAGATTTCAAGAAATCTATTCGGCAGATGCTGTGACAGATGCTGAATACTTACTACAAAACAAACAAGTTGATTTAGTGCTGCTAGATGTCCATTTGAAAAATGGCAACGGCTTAGACTTGCTCAAAGAGATCCGGAACTCTCAGCAAGCCATCGAAGTGATCTTGATCACAGCAGCCAATGAGACACAAACTATTCAGCATGGACTACATTTAGGTGTTCTGGACTATCTCGTCAAGCCCTTTACCTATGAACGTTTCCGGCAAAGCATCGAACTATTTCTAAAACGGCAAGAAGCTTTGGAACAAGACAGTCTTGCCCAAGAAACCATTGATCAAATAATGGTTGCAAAGAAGAGTCCCGAGTCATCCCTTACAGAACTGGATAAAGGACTCTCTCCTGATACCATGGATCGCATCAAAGCGGCTATCCAAACATTTCCAGACACTTTCACGATCCCAGACTTGGTAGAGATCAGCGGATTTTCTCATGTCTCAGTCCGTAAATACATGCTTTACTTAGAAAAAAATAACTATGTTACCAGTCAGATTATCTATACCAAAATCGGACGCCCTTATAAAGTTTACCAACGATCCTAACAATTAGTGGACTCTCTCTAGGAACGTCAACGAGTGATTGCTGATTTGCTGATTATTGAATAAACGATGTTTTAGTAAGTCAGCTTTTTAGATTTTAAATTGTGAATTGATCGTTGTACTTTGTATACCCTACCTATTTGCAAACGCTTCCTAAATATGCTATAGTATAGGTGTAAGGAAGGTAGCAACTCTGTTGGTGGTCTTGTAAATATCGCAAACTCAATCTACTAAAAGTTGTTGAACGTACAAGTTTCACCTAGTATCAAGCGTGTAAAGTAACAGAAAAGCGTAACACAAAATCGAGAATCTTTTCGAAAAAAGGATACGTCTATTACGTTGTATCAGTACACACGAAACATGTGTAAGTTTGTAAAAGAAAACAAATTTTGAGAAACAATTGCTTTGCATGAACCAACCATCAGCGACCACCACTTATACCTTCCCTTAGTTATAAGCTGGACGACAAAAAAGCAGTTCAAAAAGTTGAGAAGTATCCCAACTTAACGAGCCGCTCTTGTCGTTCAGTTTTTTATTTTAAGAACATGGCATCGCCAAAACTAAAGAAGCGATAACGTTCATCGATGGCATGCTGATAAGCTTCTAATGTTAGATCGCGTCCGGCAAAGGCACTGACCAACATTACCAATGTCGATTTCGGTAAATGGAAATTCGTTGAGAAGGCTTGGACAACTTTGAACTGATAGCCGGGGGTAATGAAAATACTCGTCCAGCCGCTGTCGGCTTTGATATCGCCATCAAATTTGGTACCAATCGTCTCTAATGTACGGATCGAAGTCGTTCCGACCGCAACGATTTTCCCACCATTTGCCCGCACATCGTTTAATTGAGCCGCCGCTTCTTCCGTCAATCGATAAAATTCACTGTGCATTTCGTGATCCGCAATATTATCGACGCTAACTGGGCGGAAAGTTCCTAGACCCACGTGTAAGGTCAAATAAACTAATTTGACCCCTTTATCAGCGATTTTCTTCAATAATTCTGGCGTAAAGTGCAAACCGGCCGTTGGTGCCGCTGCAGATCCATTCTCTTTAGCATAAACGGTTTGGTAACGATCTGGATCTTCCAATCGTTCCTTGATGTATGGCGGCAATGGCATTTCACCCAAAGATTCTAAAATCTCTAAGAAAATCCCATCATAGCTGAATCGAATAATTCGGCCACCATGTTCGAGTTCTTTTTCAACGACCGCTTCTAAGCGACCGTCGCCAAAGGTGATCTTCGTACCGACTTTTGCTCGCTTGGCAGGTTTGATTAATGTTTCCCAACTGTCCCCTTCGATATTGTTTAACAATAAAATCTCTAGATGAGCGCCGGTCTCGATTTTCTCGCCATAGATACGAGCGGGCAAAACGCGAGTATCATTCATCACAAGGGCATCGCCAGGAGCTAATTCATCAATAATGTCATAAAAATGTTTGTCTTCCATTGCACCGCTTTCTCGGTCCACGACCAATAGGCGGGAACTGGAGCGATCGCTAAGCGGCGTTTGAGCGATCAATTCTTCCGGTAACTCAAAGTCAAAATCTTCTGTTGTAAGCATGTCGTCACTCTCTTTCTTTCATATGCCCGTCTATTCTATCATGTTTAGAGATTACTCGCCAATTAGGAAACTAGGCATAGCTTTAAATAAAAAGAGCGCTAGAGAGAGACTAGAACCTTTTCACGGTGCTCCTAATCTATTAGAGAATTTTAACCGATAACACGGAATCTTCTGCCTTTTTTATCTGCTTTATCGTTTTGTGAATAAAACAAAATTTTTTCACGTGGGATTTTTTCTTGCTGAGCACATTTTTTCAATGTGTCATAAACATAACTGCTGTTGTTTTTATAAAAAACCATGACTTTTTTCGAGTCAATTTCTTTGCGATAGTCTTCATATTTCTTTCTTAATCGTTCAACTTCTGTAACAATCTCTGAATCTTTATTCCAATCGGGAATTGCAGTAAGCAAGCAAATTCGTTTCCAGTATTCTTTTTCCATTATTCAAACTAACCACGAAAGACATTTAGGTTGAACTGCTAACCTATGCTTTACGAATCACTTCGTCTCTATCGATTCACTTCTATCGAAAATTCATAAAGCCATCCTTTCATTCCTTTCTTAATCGCTCCAAGGAGAACTATATTCAAAAAATGCTACTTGTTCCATTACTTGTCCTATTCAACACTGGGATAATTAAGAATAATACGATAATTATCAATAACCGCTTTGATGTTTTGGCCGTCAGCAAAAGATACTTCAAATAGTGGACTATCTTTTTTTATTGAGGAAATTTCAATGTTTAGATACTTAAAATATGCCCCTAAAATTTTCTCAGGATCTATCTCTTGAAATGATTGCTCTGGGTAATATTTAAATTGGACGATTTTATTAGTCGATTCCTCAATCAGGGCTTCCCCATAACCTTCGATCGAAGAATAATTGATTTGCCAATAAACAGTTTCCGAATCAATCTTTAGATTCTGGGATAACGTAACCAAGTATTCTGAAGAGATTCCCATTTCTTTTAGCAGCTTCTCTATTTCCACCGCATATGTATTGACATACTGGCTTCCTTCTCCCGTATTATTATATTGCGTTACTTTCCCGGCGTTCGTGAGCACTTCTTCTAATGTACTTTTATTTGAAGGCAGCTCCAAGGATTCTTCAAATACGACTGGCTTTGACAATGAATCTGTAAACAGCATATTTGGTAAAAATAGTAGAAATACGTTGAAACCGACCCATAGGAGGATCAGACTTATCTTTATTCTTTTCCTCATCTTCAGTCCTCATCTAAAGGAAAGTCGATCGTAATAAACGTTCCTTCACCTTTCTCACTAGTGATCGTCACTTGCCCTTCATGAAGTGAGATAATATTCTTCACTAATGAAAGCCCTAAGCCTAAATGCCCAGAATTTCTAGTGACATCCCCCGTAAAAAATTCATCAGTGACTTGATCAATAATCTCTTCGGGAATTCCCTGACCAGTATCTTTCAGTATAAAATAATATCGTCCTTCATTACTGTAGCCAGTGATGCACATCTCTTTCCTATCCTTCATCGCATCTAATGCGTTAGAAAATATATTTGCAATGACTAATTTAAATAGGTTAAAGTCCATTCGTATGGTGGCCTTTTGAAGAGTCATCTGCAAAAGGATCCGCTCATCTAATCCAGAGACAAATTGAGTAATATAAGAGTCAATCTGGTCTGTCGATATTGCTTCGAGATTCATTTCATTTTTCTTCGAGTACAATAAACGCAAAACATCTTCTGATAGGCTTTTCAAGCGGAAACTTTCTTCTAAAATATAATCGACAAATTCCGAAGAAGGTTCCTTTAGATCCTCCCACTGCAACATTTGCGCATAGCCGATGATCGACGTTAGCGGGGTAGAAATTTCATGGGATAAACTTGAGACAAATAATTCTTGCTTTTCTTTTTCCTGACTGATTTGTTCTATGTCTTGATTTAATTTATTGGCCATGTCGTTTAGGCTGTTGGCAAGCTTTTCAACTTCATCTCCACGTTTTTCAACAACGAAAGGCTTTGTTGTTTGCCCTTTTGCAATCTCTGTTGCGCGATCAATCAATTTTTGAATCGGTTTAGTGATGAGGGTTGATAAAAACCACGACATTGGAATCAAAACGATCTGCAAAAGAAATAAAATCATTCGAAAATAATGACTTGCTTTCTTCAGAATACTTTGATAAGTGATTAGATTCTGCTTAGACACCAAATAATAGTCTGTCGTTCCAATTGTCGAGCTTGTAAATAAAAACTTCTCTTGTTTGATTGTGATGATTGGGCTAATGTTGATTGTGTTCTTCTTAATTGAATCGTAATCAACAACCTCTGTTATGCTTGGAAAGTCAGTTGTACTGGCATACACACTCTTTCCTTCTTTATCCAAAATTTCAAAATCATTCTTTACCGTGCTCTTGACTATATCACTTAGATTCCGTAACTGCTCTTTCGTAGGTTCTTGATCTTCAATTTTGGCTGCAAATAGTATCGCAGCACTTTTTTGGGTAGCTAGTGCTTGATCATATTCCTGATTGATTGCATGTTGAGCGATGATCCGCAAACTGATGGTGCTGATCCCTAAATACAAAAGTAAAAAAAGAATAGCAGCCAATAGAATGCTTTTGTCGCATATTTCATCTTATTCCTCCAATAAGTACCCTACACCATAAATCGTTCGCAGCTCGTTTTCCAAATGCAGTTTCTTTCTGATCCGCTGAATGTGTAAATCAAGAGTTCTGCTATCTGGCTCACTTGGCGATTCCCAAATTCGTTGATAAATCGTTTCTCGCTCTAAAATAATTCCGCGATTTTGAACGAGATAAATGAACAATTGATATTCTTTAGGCGTCAATGCAATCAACTCATTGTTAAAAAATACACTTCTCTTCTCGTCTTCAATACGGATGTTGTGCCAATTTATCTCAGAAACAGAACTCTTTTTCCTTCTGCGAAGTACTGTTTCAACTCGAGCAAATAATTCTTCTAGTTCAAAAGGTTTCGTAATGTAATCTTCTGCACCTAACTTTAATCCTCGCACTTTATCATGCAAGGTATTCTTGGCAGTTAAAAAGATAACTGGGATATCAAATTCGACAAAATAGTCTATTAATTCATCCCCACTTATTTCTGGTAACATGATATCTAAAAGAATCAGATCCACCTCATGATTTTCAATGTAATCTGCGGCACTTTTGCCATCAAAAATCGGGATCGTTCGATAGCCTTTTTTTGCGAGGCTTTTTACTAGCAGGTTATTTATGGCTTGATTGTCTTCTACTATGAGTACAACCATTTGATTTCACACTTTCTTCCCAATTTTTGTAAAGAAGCTGTTTTATAAGCTGATAGCCGATCATGATACCGCACAAAAAAAGATAGAGCAAAAGTAAAAGTACGATCGATCGATTGTCAATATCTTCAAAATCAGCGAAAATTTTTTGAAGCGCTTGATTGTGACGCACAAAAATATCTGTACTATTAAGACGGGTAAATCGCCCAATATAAATCCCAATAGAATCCATAAATAAAAGACACGCAATCAAAAGCGCTGGGTAGACACCAATGGTTAATTTCTCTACTAATATTCTTGCAATCTTGTCAATGCTCCAGCAGCCCAAAATTGTTGAAGGCATCACTGCCAACAAAATCAGAAAAAGTTTGATCCAATTCATTAAATCCTTACTTATCAACAATGTTACTTCATCATAAGGTGTCAATAAAGAAAGATGAAATAGATCTGTCATGAGATAAAAATTATTTGGTAAAAAAACAAGCCAGAGACACACAACTACCACTATAATGTACTTTTTTTTACAATACATTGCAAGAAAGGTTAATTCTATTGGAATATATGCCAAAATAGTATTAGTAAAGAAAAGAAAATAGACACTTGATTGATAAAATGAAAGATATAAGATTCCCAGTAAAATCAAATAATATAACCGAATCCCATTCATTGTTTTATTTAGTAAATACATGGTTCCTCCTGTCTTAACGCGCTCTCCTAGCCATTGTCCCACTATTTAGAAAGAACAGACTTCATTAATTGGGCATAAACACTGCGTCCTTCCCCATTCAAATGAGTTTCATCATCATAAAAGTATTCTGGGTGGTCTTTGCTGTGGCTAAACCAGTCGATGATATTGACATTCTTGTAGCGACTAGGAAGCTCTGCTAATTTTTGATTCACAGATTCTTGACAGCCTTCCGGACATTTGATAGTTATCCAGTATATCTGTTTATCCTTTAATTGAGTAAGGATTTCATCGATTGACTCATCCGAAATAATACCATTTGTACCCAGTCCGATTACTACCGTCGAATAATCAGCTAAATTGGGATACCCTTGAAGAATCGTTGCCAAACTAGATATTTGCCGTGATTCTTTCGCATCAACGGTTGCTTGCCCACTAAACGTATCTTCCAATTCTTGATATGCTCCAAGCATCACAGAATCCCCTAGAAATAAGATATTTCCTTTTTGATTGGGTTGATTCTCTATCTTTTTCAGATTACTGCTTAACTCTTGTTTCAATTCGTTTTGATCCGCAGTCAGACGGTTAGTCGGTGCAAAAATGATCATTCCGATTGCAACAGCAACAAGACCTGCTCCAAGGTAACGTCCTGCTTTTCTTTTTAAATGCATGAAAGAATGAAAGCCAGCAATCATCAGAACCGTCATGATCAGAACCACTACCAATTCAATTAGAGGATTCATCTTAGGTGCTATATTCACTAGGAGAATAAACACCGAATAGTGAACCAAATATAATTCATAACTAATTTTGCCTATATATTGAAGACGGAATTTGGCGATTTTGGTTCTTTTTTCCACTTCTTTGTCATTTATCAAAACGAGTAAAAGCATTGTTAATACACTGACAAGCAATGAGCTACCTGTAAACGAAGGCAGCGGAATAAAGACAGCCAGAGTCAAACAACTCATGATGAGCCAAAACTTCGTTACTTTTTTTGAAGAAATGACATCATTAATGTTCTTTCTATTGAAAAAACCAAACATGCCAACTATAAACGGATAAAGTCGAGCAAAGGTATTGTAATAAGCGATAGAAAACGGCGATAACAGACTGGTGAGAATCGAAATAATGGTAAGAAGATACATAAGCTGATAGCCTCTTTTTCTAGACAAACGCATGACTGTTAGAAAGAAGAGTGGAAAAACTAGATAAAATTGTAATTCCACCGCCAAAGACCAGTAATGTTTAAATAGGGACGAATTTGCGAAGCGATCAAAATAAGAGACTTTTTCGTGGATCTGCCACCAGTTGTTATATCCAAAGAGTAAACTTGGAAGTTCACTTTTGATGTTTCCTAGCATTCGGATTTGAATACTCCCAGCTATCAGAATAAAGATAAGTAAGGAGAATAAAAGAAACGGATAAATCCGTTTGATCCGTTTCTTATAAAAGCCAATCCAGGAGAACTGTTTTTTTTGATACGCATAGGAAGCATTCTTTGCCATCAAGTAACCCGAAATAACAAAGAAAATCGTTACGCCTTGATTTCCTCCTTGAAAAGAATATTGAGGCAAATGGTAGAGAATAACAGCAATAACCGCAAATGCCCTAAGAAAATCGATGCCTGCTGAATAGTGTTTATCCATGTTTAACCTCCGGCTGGCCGATGATCATTTTCTCCGTAATAAGTCTCATTGCTGGAAGGATTATTCAAAAGAGTAGCTAAAGACACAAATTGATAATCTTCTTTTTTTAAATCACGAATAATCTCAGGGACTGCAGCAATGGTTTCCGGATGAATGTCATGCAACAAAATAATCGAACCATCATAGACAGAACTCGTTACTTTATCAATGATCATTTGGGCATCTTTAGATTTCCAATCTTCTGAATCAACAGACCATTGGATGATGGGACGATTGATCAATTCTGCAGCTTTTGCATTGACAGAACCATATGGCGGCGAAAATAGGCTGGTTTTTTGCCTGTGAGTTTCTTGATAGATTGATCGGTCTTCGTGATCTCATTAGTCATTCCAGATTCGTCCAATGTGCTGAGGTCTTGATGATCATAGGTATGGCTACCGATAGTTTGGCCATCCTTTGCGATGGCTTTCACCACCTCGGGATACATCTCTACGTTCTGTCCTACTAAAAAGAAAGTAGCTGGCACTTTTTCTTTTTTCAATAGTTCCAATAATTTAGGTGTATTGCTGGGATCTGGCCCATCGTCAAATGTCAAAGCGACCTTTTTTTTATTTGAAGGAATCTCCTCTGTCTCTGTAGTGCTTTCTAGTATATTTTCCAAACTAGTCTCTGTAGTAGCCTTATTGTTACTTGTCACTGTTCTTGAAGAACTACTGTTGCTTGTTAACTCGGAGGACTGGGACAGATTGTTCTCTGTTTTTCCTCTAGCAAATTCCTCACTGATTCGTGCACAGCCGCAAAGTACTAACAAAAAGATAAAGCCAGTTATGAGTAAACGGATCTTTTTCATTGCTTTTCCTCCTTATTTGTTGTCAATACATCATGAACTCTTGCTATCTCTTCTGTCGAAACTGTTTGATAAGAGATTCCATTCTGAATCAATTCCTCTCCGATCACTTGGTCATGAATAATTGTTGGCTCTTTCATCAGTTCCTTCGCATGAAGAACAAGATTGGTAATGGGTAGATTGGTTTTGATGTTATCTGTCAAGATATCGATAAATGCATTCCATTTTGTGACTTGGTTCAATTGCGCCATATTTTCCAAAACACCTTTCAGTAACAACTGTTGCCGCATTTGTCTGCCATAGTCCCCTCGTGGATCCTCATACCTCATTCTCGCCCAAGAAAGTGCTTCTTCTGGAGATAACGTTAGTTTACCTTTAGGAAAATCGAATCCATCAGAACTAAACTCAAATTCATTTTCTACTTGAACAGCTCCTACTTCTTTGAGAATCTTTTGAAAATCTCCCATATCAATAGAAATAAAATAAGGAATTTGAATATCCAACATTTTTTCTACTGTTTTAACGGAACAGCTTGCACCTCCATAAGCATACGCCGCATTTAATTTATCCTGCATTCCTTGGTCTGCGATATCAACTAAAAGATCGCGTTCAACTCCCATTAATGTGTATTCTTTCTTTTTTAAATTGATATGAGCGACTATCATACTGTCACTTCGACCAGAATCCGTTCGCCCAAACTCTCCAGTATCAACGCCAAGTAGCAAAACATTAAAAGGTTCTTGTTTCAATTGGTCGTAATCTAAGTCATACTGCTCATCTGAAGGATTCAATTTTTCGTACACTTTTGTATTTATTTTATTTGCAGAATAGACTGCCCAGCCAGTAATACCACCAACAAGGACTACTGAAACAAAAAGCAAAATAAGAATTATTTTCCGCATCGGAACACCTCCTGCTGCTAAATTAAAGGAAAAATGTATCTGAAATGTATCGATTTAGTATTTGGTGACTCGATACATGCTCGCTTGTAGCAGCAATGTTCGCTTTTAATTTAATATTAAAATGTTGTATATCACTTTTAGTGAAGAAGAAAGTCTACTCATCCCCATTTAAAAATAACAATCAAAATGAATAATAATGCATATATTCCCTATTGGATTTTCATTTCGATTGGATTTGTTTCAAACATTTTGCTTATAATATGCAAATATGAATAAAAAAGGCAGAATATTTGAATAACAGCAAACTTTTGGGCATACTAATTACAGACCCTAGGCGTAAATAAGCTGCGCCTAAATAAAACTAGAGGTGAAATCATGATTGAATTTCAGCATGTATCCAAAATCTATAAAGGCGGCAAAGTGGCTGTCGAAGATGTCAATCTATCATTTGAAAAGGGAGAATTTATTTGTTTCATTGGTACCAGTGGTAGTGGTAAAACTACTTGTATGCGAATGATCAACCGTATGACAGACCCCTCCAAAGGAAAAATTCTGATTGATGGCAAAAGTGTGACCGATATCAATCCAGTAGAATTACGACGCCAAATCGGTTACGTGATCCAAAGCATCGGCTTGATGCCTCATATGACGATTCGAGAAAATATTACATTAGTACAAAAACTTTTGAAGGTCAGTCAAGAAGAACGAAATAAGACAGCAGAGAAAATGATCGATCTGGTGGAACTTCCTCGTGAAATGCTGGATCGTTACCCTCACGAATTATCTGGTGGACAGCAACAGCGGATCGGTGTTGTTCGGGCTCTGGCAGCCGACCAAGATATCATTTTGATGGATGAACCTTTCGGTGCTTTGGACCCCATCACTCGCGATTCACTGCAAGATTTGATCAAAGATTTGCAGGAACGTTTAGGTAAAACCGTCGTCTTCGTTACCCATGATATGGATGAAGCATTAAAGTTAGCTAGCCGCATCGTGATCATGAGCGAAGGACGCGTTATCCAATTCGATACACCACAAAATATTCTGCGAAATCCTGCTACTACCTTTGTTGAAGAATTGATCGGTGAAGACCGCCTTCTGCAAGCAAAACCAGACACCACACCAGTTAAAGAAGTCATGCTCAAAACACCAATCGCCATCACTCCTGAAAAATCTTTACAAGAAGCGATTCGCCTGATGAGAGAAAAACGGGTAGATACATTATTAGTGACGGATAATAGCAATGTCTTAAAAGGGTATATCGATGTAGAATCGATCGACCGCAATCGAGGCAAGGTAACCAGTGTCGGGGATATTCTTAATAAAGATGTTTTCTATGTAAAAGAAACCGCCTTACTGCGAGATACGTTGCAACGAATCCTTAAACGCGGTTTGAAATATGTGCCAGTCGTGGATGCTGAGAATCATTTGGTAGGAATTTTGACGCGTGCTTCATTAGTCGATATTGTTTATGACGTTATTTGGGGCGAGGAATCCTCCCTTCTTGAAGCGATCGAATCCGCAAAACCAGAGGAGGTCTAGCCATGCAAAGCTTCTTTAATGAATATGGCGGCCAATTGGTCACGAAAAGCATTGAGCATTTATACATCTCCTTTGCCGCATTATTTCTAGGCATTGTCGTTGCAGTCCCTTTGGGCGTTCTATTGACACGCTTTCCCAAAGCCGCTTCTATCGTGATCGGTGTGACTAGTGCCTTGCAAACTGTTCCCTCATTGGCACTGTTGGCATTGATGATCCCGATTTTAGGGGTCGGTAAGGTCCCAGCTATTGTTGCACTCTTTATCTATTCTTTGCTGCCTATTTTGCGAAACACCTATATTGGCATGAAGAAAGTCGATTGGAATTATCGAGATGTCGCTAAAGGAATGGGAATGACTAACTTCCAATCGATCATTAGTGTGGAACTGCCGTTAGCGATCCCAACGATCATGGCAGGTATCCGCTTGTCAGCAGTCTATGTCTTAGCTTGGGCAACCTTGGCTTCGTACATTGGTGCAGGGGGGCTTGGAGACTTGATCTTTAGTGGATTGAATAACTATCAACCGGCATTGATTTTTGCCGGCACAATCCCAGTGACGATTTTTGCACTTTTAGCAGACTGGTTACTCGGATTACTTGAGAATAAACTAACACCAGCTGCATTAAAGGGGGATGCCTAAATGAAAATCAAAGCGAAATTTGGTCTTTTGTTATCCATGATCATTATTTTACTCTCAGGCTGCTCCTTTCCAGGACTTGCTTCTACATCTAATGAAGACACCGTAGCTATCACAGGAGGAATCACTTCTGAAGCTCAGATTCTTGGCGCTATTGTAGCAGGAATGGTAGAACATTATACGGACAAAAATACCACTGTCATTAATAACTTAGCAACAACGACAATCAATCATCAAGCAATGATGAATGGCGATGCGTCTATCTCTGCCGCTCGTTATACCGGAACAGATTTGACAACAACACTTGGCTTAGAGCCAGAATCTGATCCAACTGCTGCCTTCAATACCGTAAAAAAAGAATTTGAGAAACGTTACCATCAGACCTGGTTTCCTTCCTACGGCTTTGATAACACATATGTTTTTCTAGTCAGAAAAGACACTGCAGAAAAATATAATCTGAAAAAAGTCAGTGATTTAAAAGGCGTTGCCGATCAGTTGGTTGCTGGTGTCGATACAGCTTGGATCACCCGTGAAGGTGACGGGTATGATGGCTTTCAAGAAGCATATGGCTTTTCTTTCAAAAACATTTTGCCTATGCAGATCGGTCTCGTTTACGATGCTGTTGACAACGGAAAAATGGATATCGTACTCGGGTATTCAACGGATGGACGGATCGCTAGTTATGACCTCGTAATGTTGGAAGATGATTTGAATTTCTTCCCACCTTATGATGCAGCTCCAGTAGTCGATGACAAATTAATCAAAGACACACCAGAAGTAGCGGACGCCTTGAACAAACTTGCTGATACAATCTCCACTGAAAAAATGCAGCAACTAAATTATCAAGTTGATAATGACCTGTTGGAACCGACAGTGGTCGCAGAACGTTTCTTACAAGAAAATAATTATTTTGAAGGAGAGTGACGAAATGAATGACATGAATCTATTTCAACAATTTATTGCCTATTTTCAGGAAAATGGCGGTTATGTCTTTGCACAGTTTGTTCGTCACTTCCTGATCTCTATCTATGGCGTTTTATTCGCTGCAATCGTTGGTATTCCACTAGGAATCTGGATTTCTAAAAAGATGCGTATGGCCGATTGGGTGATCCGCATCGCCAATATCATCCAAACGATCCCTTCGCTAGCAATGATCTCGATTTTGATGATTGGAATGGGATTAGGTGTCAATGTCGTTATTCTGACGATTTTTCTCTACTCGCTCTTACCGATCATCAAAAACACCTATACCGGCATGCGCCAGGTAGACCGTAATACACTAGATGTTGGTAAAGGAATGGGCATGACAAGTTGGCAACGACTGTATATGATCGAATTGCCTTTATCCGTCTCGGTGATCATGGCAGGTATTCGTAATGCATTAGTCGTTGCAATTGGAATCACTGCCATTGGCGCCTTCGTAGGTGCTGGTGGCCTAGGTGATATCATCATCCGTGGGACAAATGCAACCAATGGCGCTTCAATCATTCTTGCCGGAGCTTTACCCACTGCATTGATGGCAATCATCACCGACCTAGGATTAGGCTTTATTGAACGTCGGTTAGATCCAGCAAGCCGTTCGTCGAAATAAAGGCCATTTCTTAGCGCTTTTATAAATATAGAAAAACAAGCATCCTTCTTGTATGTAAGGATGCTTGTTTTTCTATATTTATTAACTAATTCACTCAAAGCAGGTGAATGCGCTTCTCGATTTTCCCGGAGATGATCGGGAATCACGCATCATATCCTAGAGGTGGTTGTTTCAAGGCTCGATCCATACAAATGGATTGGCGCCCATCGTTTTGCTTGAGGGGCGACTGGTATGCCATCATTCCATACTTGATACTGATATGGGGTCGTTTTTTCTCGAACACTGCTCTGATCGCTACTCCAAAGATCATTCTGAAGTTTGGTCGCTTTTAAGTTGTACGCTTCGTCTTTCCCCTACTTTCTTTTGGGACTTTTTTTCCGATGAACCCCATGCCGTTCGGGTCCATTCCTGATAAACACAAGACACGTTCTTCAGAATCTGTCTCATAATAAGCTGTAAATTCATGCCCCTGCCAAAAATAGCTCTTCTCCATTTGCTGAATGTCTGTAAGCATGACAAATTCTGAAGAAATGAGACTGGACTCTGCTGTAAACTGAATAATCTCCCACGTTCCTATGAGGTCCTCTTTCATAGGGATTTCAGGAATTGATTTCGCATAACTAATTGCTGATATGACCGGCCAACCACTATCTAACCAATAAATTTTTCTGACATCTAAAAAGAAATCATCACTAAAAGGTTGTCTCCGTGCATGATGAATAATAAATAATTCATTATCTGAACGTTTGAATATAGAATTGTGGCCAGGTGCATAGACTGCAGACTGTTCTTCGAATTGATAACTCCCTAGTAATTTAACACCAATTTTCTCCGGTACCGCCTCTTGTTCCGACAGAGACAGGCCGTTCCAATCCGTATAGGGACCGGTAATCTCTTTCGCTCTTGCAACCCGGATATTATAGGTTTCATTCAAAGAATCAAAAGAGACAAATAAGTAATACATATCCGTTTCTGGATGATAATAAACAAAAGGACCCTCAATCGCAGTATCAACAGAAGCAGGTCGTTGCGCTATTTTTTTTCCGTATCCCTTCTCGGCTAACTTTCCAGTGCTTTGATCTATAGGTGCAATATAAATCCCGCCAAAAAATGATCCGTAGATCAGCCAATGGTGTTCCATACGATCTAGAGCAAGATTTGCGTCAATGGCATTATGATCGGCGATGCCTCGATGCGTTTTCACAACTTCTCCTTGATCTACCCAAGGTCCCAAAGGATGCGGTGCTGTTCCAAGACCAATAAATGAAGTGGTACTGCCAAATGTAGAAGCGGAATAGTACATTCGATATTCCCCTTGGTACTCTATCACTTCAGGTGCCCACAACCCTTCTGCTTGACTCCATTCTCTTGCAGATTGTGGCAATTGAGGAAAGGCCTGCTTTTCAAACTGCCAGTGTATGAGATCCAATGATGTCCGGATCGGTATTCCTGCCGTTTTAGGTTGTTGCGTATCTGTTGAAAATAAGTAATAAACGCTGTCTCGTTCAATGATCGTTGGATCATGAACACCATTTTTCCAGTTCATAGATTCTTCCTCTCAGTAATCGATTCACTTTAGTTTGACTTCAGTGAACGAAAGCAGAATCGATTCTTTTCTATATTTATTTAGTTCTTTCTTACTTATTACGCCACTTTCATTAAAAACAATCTATCTGCTCTTGATCTTTGCTACCTCCAAGATTACCCCAGGCTAGAGTTTCTTTAACTGCTTATGGCGTAACAAACAGGACAGTCATTGAATGCTCTGCCCTGTTTGTGCCCACATTCCTGCAGGACAGTATTTTTTTGATAGGTTTGCCCGAAATTTATAAAAGCAGCCACACTTAGTACAGGTGTGATTGGACCGAAATGGGCAGGCTTCACAAATTTTTATACGGGACTGAACGACTTCAAGTGCAGCAAGGTCGTTCTCGATGGCTAGCTGTTCTTCAATCAACGCTTCTACATCTACCGTTGCTGCTGTTTCCTTGACATCGCAACCTTTACACGTCATTGAATTACACCGCCAAAGATATTGTCAATACACTCATAGCGGGTATATTGATCGTTAATTGGCTATTATTTGTTGTGTAGTCTTCAAATGATTGGATCACTACGTCTTCCGGATGATCAAAATCATTGTGTGCATTCATTTTATCCCCCACAATATAGCGAGCTTCTTTGATTCCTTGAATGGCAGTTTCAAAGTCAAAACTAATTGCTTCCGAGCCAGATACTGCGAAATTGCAGATCGACAGGTGGAGGGTATCTGCTTGTTTCGAGACCGTGTAGGTGATCGTTTCACTTGCTGCTCCATGACTCTCGATGCGTTCGGCATCTTGATGGACTTTGTACAAATCAAATACATGATAGCTTGGTGTTTTGACCATCTTTTCGCCATCAGTCAAAATCATTGCCTGCAAAACATTCACTGTCTGGGCAATGTTTGCCATGTGCACTCGTTCTGCATGCTTATGAAAAATGTTTAAGGTGATAGCAGCTACCATTGCATCACGAATCGTGTTTTGCTGATATAAGAATCCTGGATTCGTTCCGGGTTCAGCAGAAAACCAAGTTCCCCACTCATCAACAATGATGCCCACCCGTTTTTCAGGATCATATTGATCCATGATCGCACTGTGACGCGTAATCAATTCATCCATATGCGCAGCTTTTTGACAGGTAATAATCCATTCTGCTTCATCGAATGCTAACGCACTACCTTTTTTCTCCCACCCTTGGGGATGGACATAATAATGTAAGCTCAATCCATCCATCAGCCAATGGGCATTCTTCATCAACGTTTCTGTCCAGTGGTAGTCATCAACATTTGCTCCGCCAGCCACTTTGTATATTTTTTGATCACCGTATTGACGAACGTAAGTCTGATACCGACGATAAAGATCAGCATAATATTCTGGACGCATATTTCCACCGCAGCCCCAATTTTCATTTCCTACACCGAAAAATTTCATGCTCCAAGCTTCTTCATGACCATTTTCTCGACGCCAATCTGCCATTGGAGAAATTCCGTTCATGGTAATGTACTCGACCCATTCAGACATTTCTTGGACTGTCCCACTGCCGACATTTCCATTGACATATGCTTCACATTCCAGTTGTTTGACCAATTCAAAGAATTCATGTGTCCCAAAATGATTATTTTCAGTCACACCCCCCCAGTGAGTATTGACGATCGTTTTTCGATTTTCTTTTGGTCCAATACCGTCTTTCCAATGGTATTCATCGGCAAAACAGCCACCTGGCCAGCGTAAAACTGGAATCTTGATATTCTTCAAAGCTTCCACAACATCCGTACGCATCCCATTCTTGTTTGGAATAGGAGAATCTTCTCCTACGTATAATCCTTCATAGATACAACGGCCAAGATGTTCTGAAAAGTGTCCGTAAATATATTTGCTGATCGTTGTTCCTGATTTTGTATTTAGAATTTTGATTGTCATTGTTATACTCCTATTCTTTGATTCCCCAAATGGACTCATTATTATCGCCAATCGTTGAGAACGTTAATTTTTGCTGTTCGAATTCTGTTATATCCTGAGTTAATAAGGTCCCTTTGAAGGTAGTATCTGCGAAGGTCATTGTGATGTGTCCGGCATCGTATGTCCAAGTCCCGGTCAGCTCTCCAGTGATGTTTCCATCTTTTTGAAGCTCGATCATTTGTGTTTTTAGCATGGTCGTTCCATTATCGGTGCCATGGTTAATGATTTCATAGCGTCCGATAATTTCATCTGCTGTCAAAGCATCTGCTACTTGTTCATTGCCTCGATACTCATAGGGTGCTGGAACTGGCCAGCCCTCCTCATTCATATACATTCTGTTGACTCGCACTTCATGGGCTTCGGTTCCATTGTTAAAGCGCGTATGATACACCAAGGACCACTGACCATTCTCATCGATGATCGCCGAATTGTGTCCTGCCGCTCGATACCCCATTTGTTGAAACGAGAATTGGTAGTTGCCAATCAATTTGATACCATAGTTTGAATTTTGCTCTCCTTGTTCCAAAATTGGACTATTTCCTTGAGCATCGAGGTAAGGTCCTTCAGGTTTTTCCGCGCGAAAGAGTCGCATATTGTAACCACCTTTTGCTGCTAAACCACCGTAAGTGACGAATAAGTAATAATAATCGGTTTTCTCATCATAAACAATATAAGGACCTTCTCCTGATTGGTGATAGCCGCCAAAAAGCTTGATTCCGAAATAACGATCAATGATACGACCGTCTTCCGTCGTGCTATCTTTCCCAGGATACATTGGTTTTCCAGTGGCTGGATCAACTTCTAATAAGAAGATACCGCCAGACCAAGAACCATAGGTCATCCATAGTTTTCCCTCTTCATCATAAAACAAAGCTGGATCAATGGCGTTTGGCGCATAATCGGTGTTATATGTCAGACCATCTTCGATCGCCCAGTTTTCGCTGAAACCGCTGATTTTTCTCTCTTTGATCAATTTCGCCAAACGGGTATTTTGATAGTTAGTATTGCGCTCACTACCATCTGTCGAATCTTTTTCTGTAAAGCCAGAATAGATTACAGTATCCGCATAACTATAGGGACCTTCAATCGTTTTAGCTACAGCTAATCCAATCGCTGAACGGCGCCAAGTAGAACTTGCGGAATAGTACAACATATAGGCCCCTTTATCACCATTTGACCATTCATAATCAGCATTCCAAATGACATCTGGTGCCCAAAGGCTGTAACCACCTTGTGAATTGGCATCATCGTAGCCTGCCCATTCAAAAGTTTCAGCTAGATTTTCTTTTGTGTTACCATAGATCGTATTGTCTTCCATTGATTCATATTCGTAAGTGAAAGGTACTTCCCAAGTTTGTAAATCTGCGGTTTTCGCCTGAGCGAGATGCGAACCAAATACGTAAAACAGCTCTTGGTCACCAACATGAATAGAAGTAATCGATGGGTCATGAATCGACACTCGATTTTTTGTCGTTGTTTCCCACTCCTTTTGTGAAAGTTGCTCAGCGGCGTCTCCTGTTTGACAGCCAGCAAGAAAAAAACTAGTAAAAAAAAAGGACATGGTTAAACAGAGCATTTTTCTTTTTGTATTCATTTTTTTCCTCTCTTTTATCCTTTGACTGCACCGGGTTCACCAAAATCTGGTAGTCCACTTTTATCCCAAGTAAACGGTTGGACATACGCATGTCGATTGGGATTTTCTAAAGGATTACTATAATCATTTATTTCTGGTCTTGCATGATACACTAAGATCTCTTGTTTCCCTTCCTCATCGACTGTAAAGGAGTTATGTCCTGGTCCGTAGAGGGAATTTTGTTCCGAACTCGAAAAAACCGGTTCCTTCAACTTATGCCAAGAATATCCATTCAATAGATCACTATCCTCATCTGCCCACAACAGTCCCATCACATAGTTTTCATCCGTCGCACTTGCTGAATAAGTAATGATCACTTTTCCATTCCTAATCAAGGCAGCAGGTGCTTCGTTTACTTTGAAGCCGATTTTTTCCCATTCATAATAAGGAATACTCAGAAGAATCTGCTTTCCTTTCAAAGTCCAAGGATTTTCCATCTCTGATAAGTAAAGATTAGAATTGCCTGGAATATTTGGATCCGCTTGTGCCCAGACATAATACAATCGGTTCCTGTGTTCAAATACCGTAGCATCTAAGCTGAAACTTTCAAATTGCGTCTTGATCTGCCCTTTTTCTACCCACTCACCTTCAAAGGGATCTTCATTCGCATTTTCGATCGCAAACATCCGATGATGATGCTGATCATTTCTGACTTCTCCATGATCTGCAGCAGCAAAATAGATGTACCATTTTCCCTGAATAAAATGGATCTCTGGCGCCCAAATCAGCTCACTCATGGGGCCTTCGGCATGAGCCGTCCAGATGACTTTTACTTCACCGTCAGCCAGTCCTTTTAAGGTTTTCGCACGTCTTAATTCGATTTCCTGATATCCTGGTTTTGATCCAGTGAAATAATAATATCCATCGGTATGCTTGTATATCCATGGATCTGCTCGTTCTAATACAATTGGTTCCAAATAATTTTCTGCCATAAATTCTACACCTTCTTAAAAATATCCATCTTCAGTTTTTAACGTTCTTAAGGCTTTATTTTTTGATATATACAAAATAGTTGCGAGTAAATAGAATACAATACCGATGACATCATAGATGACTAAATGAATGATGACACAGGCAATCATCCATCTCATAGTTCCTTTATTGATTTGTTTATCTCTCATATTTTTAGCGTTGATCCAACTGATCACACCCATTAAGATAGTCGCTAAAGCAACGATCATGACTACTTTTGAGATCATACCTACAAGGCTTGATTGCAAATATTCATACTGATTTTTATTTTGAAAAGCAGCGATGCCTTGTTCTTCAAACCAAGGATAATAGCCAAACATCGTAACTAACCCAATCAACACATCCCAGACAGCACTGACCCGTAATAAATTTCTTTCTATTTTTCTGTTCATAAGTTTCACTATCCCTTTATTCCCGCATTTAAGTTCATAGATTCAATGAAATATTTTTGGGCAAATAAAAACAGCAGTACTGTTGGAATAATGGCGATCAATGCTGATCCCATTAACTGTCCAATCATTCGATAATTGCCATAAATGTCTTGTAGTAATAGCAAACCGGCTGTGATCGGCATTTTACTGACATCCGTATACACGATCACCGGCCATAAGAAATCATTCCAAGAACCAGTGAAAGAAAAGAGTCCAGCAACGATCAGAACAGGTTTGATCAACGGAACGATGATCTCAGAAAAAATCGTAAATTCATCTGCACCATCCATTCTTGCCGACTCGTCAAATTCCAGCGGGATGCCTTTCATAAACTGTCGCACAAGAAAAATATTCCCCATCCCTGCTAATCCCGGAATGATCATAGCAAGTGATGAATTGACCCAACCAAATGTTTCGATAATTTTGTAGGAAGGAATCAAATTAACTACTCCAGGGAACATAGAAATCCCCATTAGAATATAAAAGATACGGTCTCGGTATTTGAAACGCATTCTGCCATAGCCATAAGCTGTTACAGAAACAACAATTACCACTAAGATAGTATGAGTAACGGCAATAAAAAGAGAATTCCACAGCCATTGCATGATTGGTGCAGTAGAAGTATTAGCCAAGATTGCTACATAATTATCTAAAATCCAGTTAACTGGCAATAGTCGAAATCCAGTAGACACGATTTCAGTTTGGGAACGAAAAGAAGTTGCAAAACTAAAAATCAATGGAATTACCCAGATAATACATAAAGTGATTAAAAATAAATATGCGACTAGCATACTAGGTATATGTTTCTTTTGTGTATTCATCTTTTTGCCCCCTTAAGTATTGTTTTTATCTAATAGAAAATATTGAAATACAGATACACACATAATAATTAGTCCTAATATGACAGCCATTGCTGAAGCCATCCCTGCAATTGATTCCCCTTGACTAAATGCTAATGAACGAATGTACATCATTAATACAGTAGTACTTCGATTTGGTCCACCGCCAGTCATCATCAGCGGTTGCGCAAAAACATTGAATGCACCGGCAGTTGTCATAACAATTGTATATAGAAGAGGAAAACGAATAGATGGCAATGTTACATTAAAGAATTTTTGAACTGGTCCGGCACCATCGATTTCAGCAGCCTCATATAAATCTTCATTTACTCCTGCCAGAGCCGAGCGATAAATGATCATATTCCCACCAATCGCTCCCCATATACTGACAACAAATATCAAGATCCAAGCATATGGCTGTTTAGAAGCCCATGAAAAATCATATCCAAAAATATTATTTACAGCGCCTAATCTCGAGTGAAAAATTAGTGACCATATCAGAGATCCCGCTGATACTGAAATAAGACCTGGAATATATAGAATTGCTTGAAAAAGACCTTTCATTTTCACTTTTTTATGTTGTAGAGCCGCTGCAATCATCAAAGGAATAATGATCTGTAAGGGAACCATGATCAAAACGAAAATAAAAGTATTTTTCAAACCATTCCAAAATTGAGTGTAAAACGTGGAAGAACTATCAAATAATAATGTCTTATAGTTGTTTAGACCTATCCAAACAGGATCAGAAATCAAATTCCACTGAGTAAATGAAGCATAAACACCATAGAGCGTTGGAATACATACAAAAATAATAAAGAGAACCATATGCGGTCCAATAAATGCAATTGAAGCCCAATTAATGTTCTTTTTTTTCATTCCTTTCATTCCCTTCAAAAAATCCGAAAGGGGATAATTTTATCCCCTTTAATTTATTTCGCCACTTCCGCAATTTTGTCTTCTACATACTGCTGCATCGTAGCTAAACCTTCATCTAAATCTAGTTCACCATAAGCAATATCTGTACAATAGACATCTAGTGCTTCTAAAACATAAGAGAAATAAACATAGTCAAAGATATATAGTGTGTCTTCTTCTTCTGGTGTTGATGTAAAGAAAGATTGTGGATATTTTTTATAATCATCGCTTTCTAAAACATCTTTACTGGCAACAATTTGTCCAGCTTTAGCCCATTCAATCGAGTTAGTACGAACAAACTCCAAGAATTTTGCGATAACTTCCTTTTTTTCTTCTGTTCTAGACTCACTCTTCAGCATGCCAAACATATGAGAAGCTGCTCGGTTGGTTGCGATGTCATCTGAAGTCGAATAAATATTTGTTACACCCCAATTTAGCCCATCAACGGCATCGTGAGCGGTGGAAGTCCAAGTACCATCTGTTGATAAGAGTACGTTTCCGCCTTGGAACATCAAATAGCCATCTTCTCCATAAGGAGTCATTAAACCTGCATCTGTTAACGCTTTTATTTTTTCCAATGCTTCTTTCATTTCCGGCGTATTCACCGTCGGGTTCCCAGCATCGTCAGAAATCGCGCCGCCTAAGTTACGGATTTGTGCTAAGATAACCCAAGAAAGCAAAGCATTATTAACAACATAATCGCCTTCATCCATTTTTCCTGCTAAAGACATCATTTCATCAAACGTCACGATGTTGTCGTCTAACCAAGAAGTGACATTGTATTTTTCTAAAAGATCTTGATTGTAATACATTGCACTGGCATGGATATCTAATGGGATCGTATATTGAGTATCGCCGATTTTTCCTGCATCCCAAGCAGTATCTAAATAATTGCTCTCTTCTAACTCTGGTTGATACGAAATCAAAGGCTCAACTGTATCAAGAATGCCTGAATTAACAAACTCCTCAACTTTATAAGAATGCATTAGTGTCAAATCAGGGATACCATTTTTAGAGCTAACAACTGTACTTAATTTTGTATACATATCCGAAGTAATCACATGATTTATTTTGTAATCTGAATCAGATTGTTCATTAAATTCATCTACAATCTTATCCATATAGGCACCGTCATCACCAGTGAGTGGGGACCAAAAATTGATTGTATATTTTTCTTTTTCTAAAGCGCGGTACCTGTTAAACCCAACGAGAGCAACTGCAACTACTGCAACCAATGCGCCAATAATAATAAGTTTCTTTTTCATGATTTACCCTCTTTCATTGAAATTGAATTGTAATCTTTGAAGCCAATAGCCCTATCCTCCTCGTCAACACTAGTTAAACAATCATGTATAATTTAATTACTTATATTCAGCGTTTGCAAACACTTTCAATTTACAACTAAATAATAACTTTATTTGTAATCGCTGTCAACAATATTTTAATTAAACAACTCTAAATAATATATCTATTAATTAATATATATATTAATAGTAACTACTATAAATAATACTATTTACACAAATTAACAAATATGTTAACATTCAAGTAAATCATTTATAACTATAATGGGGGTGAAATAATGCAATTAGAAATCAATCAAGAAGCATTGCCCGTCTATGAGGCGTTAGCTAGTAATGTACGGATCAAAATCATTCAACTACTTGCAAGAAACAAAATGAATGTGAAAGAAATCGCACAAGAATTAGGATTAAGCAGTGCTATCGTCACGATGCATATCAAAAAACTAGAAGAAGCAAAAATTATCAAGACAGAACGTGTCGGTCAGCGAAAGATATCTAGTCTGAGAGTCGATCATATCGATATCAATTTTCCAGAAAAAATCTTTAATGCATTCGATACGAGAGAAACGTCAATTCCAATTGGTCATTATACAAATTATTCGGTTGAACCCACTTGTGGATTAGCCACGCTTGCTGGTTTTATCGGTCCAGTAGATGAACCTAAATTTTTTATGGACCCCAATCGAATGGATGCTCGCATCCTCTGGTTTACGAAAGGGTTTGTTGAGTACCAGTCACCTAATTTTCTTTCTCTAGATGAGAAACTAGAGATGATGGAGATTTCCATGGAGATTTCTTCTGAATTCCCTTTTTCTAATAATAATTGGCCGTCTGACATTACCTTTAGCTTAAATGGCATCGAGCTTGGAACTTGGACAAGTCCCGGTGACTTCGCCGATATTCGCGGCAAGTATACGCCAGATTGGTATCCTGATAACTTAAATCAATATGGGTTATTGAAGACGATTCGAATCATGGATCATGGGACTTATATGGAAGGAGAACCTTTATCAGACGTCACGATCAAGGATATTCCTGCTTATGAAGATACTTGGCATTTAAGAGTCGAGGTAAAAGAAGAGGCTGAAAATATGGGCGGTTGTACATTGTTTGGCAAAGGGTTTGGAAATTACGATCAAGACATCAAAATCAAAATGTTTTACAGCTAAACGTTTTTAGGAATCACAGGCACACTCTCTCATCATTTTTGATGTGCGGTAAAAGATTCCTTCGCTGAAAATAAGACAAAAAAGACCATCTCGCTCGATATTAGAGTTAGATAGTCTTTTTTGATTATAAAACTTAATCTATTTCTTCAAATGATAACTGTAAGTTCCTACGACAATGTTTTCACGCCATGATAAACGGAATCTTAGACGCAGACTTGTTTGGTTGTGTAAAATATTTTGCCAGCGACGACGTGGCACGAACTGTGGAATGATAACTGTCGTCGTATAATTGTGTTTCGTTGCGTTTTTGCTGACTAGATCTACATAACGAATGATTGGATTTTCAATTGAACGATAAGAAGAATGCACTACAGAAAAACGGACATCCGGGAAATTTTGTTTGAACTCTTGTTCGATTTCTTTTTCCTTCTTGACATCTTCATCTAAAGATACGTGCATTGCAACTACATAATCTCCGATGGATTGTGCATAATTCAAAGCCCCGATATTTACACGCGTCACATTTCCTACTAATACAATAACGGTATTGCCATCATATTTGTGGAGTGCCACTTCTTTTTCCAAACGTAGCTGCTCAGCGACTTTCTTATAATGATCATGGATCTTATAAAAGACAAACAGTAGGATTGGCATGATGATAAAGAATGGCCAGATGTCACCTAGACGAAAAACAAACAAGATCGCAATGATCGCAAAAGAAATCAACGCTCCGACGATGTTGGCCAATGATTTCAAGAACCATCCTTTACCAGCTTTCTTCCATCGAACTACCATTCCTGTTTGTGAGAGCGCAAAGGGAATGAACACGCCAATCGAATAAAGTGGAATCAACCGTTCCGTCGATCCTTGGAAAATGAACAATAGAACGATCGAACCTGCTGCCAGCGTAATGATCCCATTAGAATAACCCAAGCGGTCTCCCCGATCTTGATACATATGAGGCATATACTTATCTTTCGCTAAGTTATAGGCTAACACTGGGAATGCGGAGAATCCAGTATTCGCTGCAACTGCTAAAATCAAAGCCGTTGCGAACTGCAGAACGTAATACATGAATCCGTGACCGAAGATCGCAGCTCCGATTTGCGAAAGGACCGTTACTTCTGCTTCTGGAACGATTCCATACCAATAGTTGATGAATGTAATCCCCACAAAGAAGAAACCTAGGATCGCAGCCATGATCGTCAATGTTGCAGCTGCATTTTTTGCTCGCGGCTTTTTGAAAAACGGCACGGCATTACTGATTGCTTCTACCCCTGTCAATGAAGAAGAACCAGAAGAAAAAGCGCGTAAGATCAATGCGACAGAAACCCCTGGCACAACAGCACCTGGTAAGGCTGTGGCATTTAATGGCTGTACCCCAGTGATAATATTAAATAATCCTACAAGAATCAAGATCGTGATCACAGCGATAAAGGTGTATACAGGAACCATCAAGAAACTCGCAGATTCTCGTAGCCCCCGTAAGTTCATCATCATGATCAGTAAAACAATAGTGATCGAGATACCCACCTGATGCCCATATAGAGCGGGTACGGCAGAAGTAATCGCTTCTGCCCCAGCCGATACCGAAACGGCAACAGTCAGCATGTAGTCGATCAATAAAGAGCCGCCAGCAATCAAACCTGCATTCTTGCCCAAATTCTCACTACTAACGACATACGCCCCACCACCATGAGGGTACGCATGAATGATTTGACGATAGGATAAGGTCAATGAAATCAACAAGATAATAACGAATGCGGCGATCGGTAGTGAATACCAGATAGCAGCAGCTGACAAAGCAACTAAGACAACAACGATTTGTTCGGTCCCATAAGCAATCGATGACAATGCATCCGAAGATAACAAAGCCAACGCGGCTTTCCTTGTCAATTTTTGTTCATCATTCTCCGCGGATTTCAATGGACGTCCGACCAACAAACGTTTCAAATATTCCACTTTCTTACACTCCTTTTTTCATGAAAAAGATCATAATTGCACATACAAAATTTCTTTGATAATTACTGAATTAACAAGACTGTATGCTACTCCTGAAACCGACAAAAGTCAATGAAAATGGCATGAAAAATTTGAACAAACTCCCTCTTCTTTTTATCAGAATTCGCAAGAAGATTCAAGAAAAGCAGATAGAACATCGTGCCCTATCTGCTCTTGATTTTTTAATGGAAAAAATGACTCTTTTTCGAGACATTATTTAGTTTCTTAGTTACATCTGTTAGATAAGGATAAGCCCATGTTCCTATGATGCCAAATACAATAAACAACAGTGACAAAATAATCAACTGAGGAATGGCGTTTGGCCAATAGATCCCGCCGGCTGATTCCCTTAACAGATTGACTGCATGGGTGAATGGTAACAGCGGATTAATAAATTGGAAAAATTTACCAGAGACTTGGATCGGATAATTTCCGCCCCCACCAGAAATCGATAGAACAAGGATAATGATCGCGATCCCTTTCCCGACATTGCCAAACAGTCCGGCTAAGACGTAGACGATCATCATAAATGCTAGTCCAACGAGTAATGCGAACAAGACGCTGTATACCGGATTATGAACATCTACTCCTAATAAGAACATATTTCCTAGTGTAACGATCAAGCTTTGCGCAATGGCCATAGTTAGGAAAGTCAGCATTCGAGCAACGAATGTTTCTCGTTGCGTAAAGCGTTCTTTATCTTTCTTCTCTAAATGATACTCTGTTGTAGCCACACTTGACAACAATAACGCCCCGACCCATAAACACAACGCTGTATAGAATGGAGTGCTGGCAGAACCATTGTTGGCAATCGGATAGATGTCATTTGTTTGCAATTCAACTGGTTGTTTGAAGAAATCCGCTTCTTTAGTTGCATCAAGCTTCAACAACTTGATGATCTCGCCTAGATCAACTTCACTTTCACCTTTGCGAATCGCATTGGCTGCCTTATGAATGCCTGTTTTGATATTTGGCCAATCATTATTGATCAAATCAACTGCCGCATTCAATGCTTTTTCTACATCTGGCAGTTTCTCATCAACCATGTTCATGGTCGAAGTGATTTCAGCTTTGATGGTTGGCCAGTCATTTTGTAAGAAACCAGCCGCAATCCCTAACTTATCTTCAACGATTAGCAGTTCATTGTTGTAAAGATCGGCCCCTTTGTTGATGGCTGCGACGATCTCATCCATGTGACCATTGAGCATCGTATTGGCATCATGCAACTCTTGCTTAATAGCAGGTAATTCTTTTTGATACTTTTCTAAGATACTGATAGCATTGCTGACCACATTTTTGGTTGATGCCAATAAAGACTTGAAGTCAATGGCTTGCGCTTTTTTCAATACATCTTGAGCTGTGGTGATGGTGGTGATCAATTTAGTCAACACATTGTCGATGGTATCGGTAATATTCGTCACATTAATGCCTTTTAAAAGATCCGTAACATTTTGTGCAGCAGTGTTGACTTCAGTTAAATAGTCGGTAATAGCCTCTGTATTCCCATTTTTGACCAATTCGCTTAAATGATCTAGCCGCGAAGAAAGATCCCCCAAGAGACTTTTTGCATTCGTCAATTGATTAATGATCCCTGATAAATCGGATGTGTTGCCTGAGTTTTGAAGATTCGTTAAGAAAGTAATCAAGCCATCCAGCGCTGCTTGTTGCCGTTGAATATTTTGTTGGAAATCACTGATGACCTTTTGGATGTTTTCCCGTTCTTGGTCGGTCAATTGATTGTCAGCAATTGCTTGTTTGATTGTATTCGTTAAGCTAACTGTCGTGGTAGCGACTTGACTGATGGAATCAATCGTTACTTGAACACTATTAGAAATACTTGGTAGCGCATCTTGTAACTGTTGGGCACCTTCTTTCGTCGCTGAGGCAAAGTCTGTTGCTTGGTCCCCTAATTGTTGGATTTCTGGCAATGCGGTTTGTACTTGATCAATGATTTGCAGTCCTTGTTTAGCTGTATCAATACCATCTGTCATTGTACTAGCAATAGAATCAAAATCATCATCGATCATTTTTAATTGCTTGCCGGCATTTTGGATCTCAGGGATCTTTTTCTGCAATGTCAGAATGACACTAGCTTGTTTTTTTAATTCTGGCAGCTTGTCATTCAATGCGATCAGTTTATCCCCCATTTCATCGACCTGAGGAATATAATCCGTAAATTCTTCGGCTTTGGCGATTTTGTCTTTGATTTCCGGGAACTTGTCATGCAAATCAACAATTTGCTTCGTGTAACTATCAATGGTGTCAAGATTGCCATCGGTCTCTAAAATCATATTTTTGACTTTATTGATACTAACTAGATTTGAATCAATATCATACCCGATTTCGTTGAACACTTTGACTAATGTAGAACTAGCAGTTTCAATAAAGTTCTTTGAGATCTGTTCTTGGAGACTGCTTGCTCCCTTGTCAGTAATCTTAGGTGCGATAGCATTGATTTTTTGGTTACTGTAGTATTCAATTTTCGGTTTAACGATCGTACCGCTGGTAAAACTGACCAGATCTTTTGAAAAATCAGCAGGCAAGTAAATTCCCGCGTAATATTTACCTGATTTGACCCCTTCCACTAATTCTTTTTTAGAATCTAGAAAATGCCAACCTAACTGTTTATTTTCATGTAAAGAGTCGATCACTTCATTCCCAATCGATAGCTCTTTCCCTTGGAATTCTGCGCCTTTATCCGCGCTGTAAACCGCAATGGGCAGTTCACTAGTGTTTCCATATGGATCCCATAATGCTTTGATATTGAACCACGCATAAAGCGAGGGCAAAATCATCAAAGCAATGATCAAAAAAGCGGAAATCGGATTACTAAAAATTCGTTTCCAGTCTAATTTGTATAAATAAAACACGTTTTTGATTTTGTTCATGTTCTTTCCCCCACTTTTCTTCGTCGAAGGATAATTTACCACGTTTTTTGTACGCCGCCAATGGGAATGATTCCCTTGATATCAGCCTTTTGACAAAAAGTACCATTTGTCAAAATGAAACCCCTTTACTTTTCGCGTAATTTCCCTTATTGTTAATCTTTTCTTTAACTTTAACACGACTGCTTTTGGCAGACGAACAATTTGTTTGCTAAAAGCAATCATAAAAAAAGCACCATTGACCGTTTCCCTTGATACGATCAATGGTGCCTGTTCTAGTTTGTCAACTGCTCAGTGGCCAATAGTTGATAAACGTACTCAAGAGAAGTCGTTTCGGCATAAAGGTTCAAACCTGCTTTTTCATCAGCTGAAAAATGATGAGTGAAACTTTGATCCGGTATCAACACCACTTGAATTCCTGCCCGAGTTGCCGCGGTAGCTCCTGGCAATGAGTCTTCCATAACTAAAGCTGATTCAGAGGTTCGTGCTGCTTTTTTCAATGTCAGCAAATAGGGAGCCGGATCTGGTTTGTGTGCTGGGACATCGTCACCAAATGTCTTGAAATCAAATGCATTCTGCAATTCAAAATGATCCAGTAGTTTTTCACCTCGAAAAGCCATCGAAGAAGTGGCTAATGCTGTCTTTAACCCTTTTTCTCGTGCCAGAGCCAATGTCTCACGAGCAAATGGTTTTGGCTGCAAGTTTCCATTGAGCAATTGGTCTTCAATGTACCCTTCTCGTTCTTGCCGAAATTCCTCCACACGTTGAAGACCACCAACTTTTTTCGCTAGTAAGGTTGCTGTCTGTTGCCAACTTTGCCCACGCCAAGCAACGATATCTGCTGATGTGATCGGTAGATGGTACTTTTCAAAAAGTGCCAACCAGCCTTCATGATAGACTCTTTCCGTATCTAGCAGCAATCCGTCCAAATCAAAAATCAATAATTCTTTCATAGACCCTTTACTCCTTCTCTCCTTCATACTCAAGCAGTTTCAATATAAGTATTTTAATCAAGACATTTGACGATTCTTTTCGGCAGCTGCATGAACAGCCTTCATCACCGCAGCACGAAAGCCATTTTCTTCCAGTGTTTTTACGGCTTGAATGGTCGTACCACCAGGAGAACTGACATTGTCTTTCAATACACCAGGATGTTCTTTGGTCTCCAGCACCATCTTCGCAGCGCCTAAAACTGCCTGAGCAGCAAATTCATAGGCCATTTGGCGGGTCATTCCTTCGGCGACTGCGCCATCGGCCAATGCTTCAATGAACAGATAGGTATATGCTGGGGAAGAACCGCTGACCCCAATCACAGCATCGATCATGGATTCAGGCACTTGAGCTGCTTTTCCCATGCTTTCAAATAATTTTTGGATTTCTGCAGCTTCCTCTACGGTCACATGCGGATTGTTACTGATAGACGTCATCCCTTCTCCGACTAGTGCCGGAGTATTCGGCATCACTCGAACGATCTTGCGCTGACCCAAAACTTCTTCCATCTGCGCAATCGTAACGCCTGCTGCGATCGATACAACTAACTGTTGTTCATTTAATTGCGCTTTTAGATCCTCCAATAATTTAGGAAACACAAACGGTTTGACAGCTAAAATCAAAATGGAAGCAGCTGCGGCTTCAGAAAGTTCTAATGTAGGGGTGATCCCTAAATCTTGTTCCAACTGTTTAAGTGTCGGTTCATACCGATGATTGTAGACTAAAATTTCCTTTGGTTGATATAGTTCCGATTGGATCAATCCTTTGATAATTGCTTTTGCCATATTTCCGGCCCCGATAAAGGCGATGGTTTTCATAACACTCACTCCTTCTAACATTTATGATCCTATGTTCGCTGTTTCTTGTAAAAAAAGCCTAATCAAGAGATTAGGCTTCAAACTCGATCACATAAGGATGCAATGCTGTATTATAGATGCCCTCTGTATATTCTACCACTTCTCCATGCAGATCATAAGAGCGACGGACGCGCTTTAAAGCGGAAATCTCTGGTGTGATCAGAAATTTTTGTTGTTCCTCATTCAACGTCAGTCCTGCAAATGAATCTTCAAAGGTATCGATCACCATCCGATGTTCATCTAAAATACGGTACAGTGATTTTTCTTCCAATTCTTCCATGGCAAGGCCTTTTAACAATTTGGGCAAATGATATTCATAATAAATAAATGGTTGATGGTCAAAATAGTACATGCGCCGCAAACGCATGACTTCTCTGCCCATCAAAGCAGAAGCTGGATGATCTTCTGCGAGCTCGACTAGGTTAAAATCAAGATTTTTCTTGGTATATTCTTTGCCGGTTTTTTCTAATAACTGGCTGAAAGTTGTCCCTTTAGACAACTTGTTATAAGGTCGATTACTTAAAACCGTGGTCCCGCGTCCACTGCGCTTTTCGACATATTCATCTGCTGCTAATAGCTCGATTGCTTTGCGTACCGTGATTTTACTCACATTGAAGGCTGCTTCTAATTCGGTTTCTGTCGGTAGAAAAGAACCAACAGGATAGTGTCCGGACATGATGTCTTCTTTGATTTTATCTGCCACATCACGATATAAAATATGTTTACGCTTCATTTCTTTCCTCGCCTTTCCAGTCATTGATTCTCTCTCAAAAAGAGGACTTGCACGTTACTCATCAAAACCCGGCACTTCTTCGGCTGCTGCTTCGATCAGCACCTTCCGAGGCTTACTGCCTTCTGAAGGACCTACGACCCCTTGGTCTTCCAATTCGTCAACAAGACGGGCTGCCCGATTGTAGCCAATCCGAAAGCGGCGTTGTAATAAAGAGACACTTGCCGTCTGCATTTCGATCACCAATGCTTTGGCATCATCAAATAGTTCATCCTGTGGTTGACCACTGCTGGTACTTGCCGTATCTTCTTCGGTAACCATCATTTTCTCTTCGTAATTCGCTCCCTGCTGCTCGGTAACAAACGACACGACCCGTTCTACTTCGTGGTCTGAGATAAAGGCTCCTTGCACCCGGATTGGTTTATTCTCACCCATAGGCAAGTACAACATATCGCCTCGTCCAAGAAGTTTTTCCGCGCCGTTGCTGTCAATGATTGTCCGGGAATCGACCCCGCTGGAAACGGCGAACGCCATTCTTGAAGGTACGTTGGCTTTGATGATTCCTGTGATGACATCCACACTAGGACGTTGTGTCGCCAAGATCATATGGATCCCTGCAGCCCGCGCCATTTGAGCTAGACGAATGATCGCATCTTCTACTTCATTACTTGCGACCATCATCAAGTCAGCCAATTCATCAACAATGACAACGATGAATGGCAAGATTGGTCGGTTTTCACCATCTTCTAAATTTTTATTGATCACTAGTTCATTGTATCCTGTGATATTTCTAACTCCTGTCGCAGCGAACTTCTCATACCGTTCTTCCATCTCTTTAACCACTTTTTGCAACGCTTGCGCTGCTTTCCGAGGGTTCGTCACTACCGGAGTCAATAGATGAGGAATGCCATTATAGACATTCAATTCAACCATTTTCGGATCGATCATCATCAATTTGACTTCGTGGGGTTTTGCCCGCATCAAAATACTCGTGATGATACCGTTGATTGCAACGGATTTCCCACTACCAGTAGATCCTGCAATCAGTAAGTGAGGCATTTTCGTTAGATCGGCCGTTTGGACACGGCCAGAAATATCTCTACCCAAAGGGACTTCTAACAACTTATCGGGATGATCCGGCTGTGCTTCAATCACCTCTCGGAAGGAAACCATGCTGACAGCACTGTTAGGCACCTCGATCCCAATCAGTGATTTTCCAGGAATCGGTGCTTCCATCCGTACATCTTTAGCAGCTAGTGCCAGTGCGATGTCATCTGTTAAGCCAACGATTTTGCTGACTTTGACTCCGACTGCTGGCTGTACTTCAAATTTAGTTACTGCTGGTCCTAAACTAGCTTTTACCACCTTGGCATCGACGCCAAAGCTTTGGAAAGTCTTTTCTAAAACACCAATGTTTTGTTCGATTTTTTTGTACTCGCTGCTTTGATCGGTTGCAGGGATCGAGTCCAACAATTCAGCGGACGGCAACTCATAGTCGCGATTTTCTGCTTCTTCGGAAATTTCAAATTCCAATACTTCGCCATCATCTTCCATTTCTTCAACGCTTTCTTTTTTCTCCTGTGCCGAAGCCGGAGAGGATGATGCAGCTGGCGGTGTTTTGGGCAATTCTTGAAAATGATCGATTGGCACAAAACTTAACTGCTCTGGTTCGATTTCCGACAAATCTGGTTCTGATTGGGCTGCTCGCTCTTCTTCCGTGAAGGGACGGACTTGATTCTTTTCTTTGATCTCAGCCAAAACAGCAGAACGCTCTTCTTCTTTTTTCGCTGCTTTTTCAGCAGCTTTTTGCGCTTTTCGTTCTTCGCGGGCTGCTTGTTTTTCAGGTGATCCTTCCAACCATTGCTGAACCTTTTCACCAGCGTGCTGCAGATGCTCCAGCAACTCGTGACTGCTCATCTTACTGAACAAAAAGCCCCCGATCATGATCATCAAGACAGCTAAAATGTAACTGCCGATCTGGGATACAAGGAAATAGGTTCCGCGATAGAAGAATGCGCCGACCATGCCTCCTCCCACATTTTGTGAAACTTGACTGCGGCGAATATCATCCAGCAATGTCGACCAAGTCGTCTGCAAGACATTCGGCGATTCATTCATGACATTATTGAATAAATGCGCATGCAGGATCACTAAGATCCCCAAATAGATCAGCACACAGCCAACCACTCGACGTAAACTCGTAAAACGAGCTTCTGTGGTCTTGATTGCCAACCATCCCCCGTAAACGGCCAATGCGAGACAAAGCACTTGATACGTATTGCCTCCAATGATACGAAAGCCGTTAGCGATCAGCGTTCCTAAAAAGCCTAAGTGGAAAAAACCAAAGATCGAAAACAAGATGAAAAGCAAGCCGATGCCGACTAGAATCAGTTTCTCTTGTTGTTTTTGTTGTTTTTTTGTTTTGCGTTTCTTCGCGCGTTTTTTTTGCGCCATTCTTATCCCTCTTTTCGTCTCTACCTATTATAACGAAAAAAGAAGGCGAACAAAAGTTTTCCTGTCAGAAAGTTTACTACTAGAAATAAAAGATCCCACTAATGAAAAAAAGACCGCTCCATAAATCCATCAAACAAAGACGATCTAAAGGAGAAAAGACAAGAAATGCTTCTTAAAAATCTCTTTAGTAAGACTACAGTTAAGCTACCTTGCACCTGTTCATCAATCGCTTCATGCCAGGTAGCTACTGTGATCGTTTTTGTTGTGGCTTATGTCGCCGTCAATCGTTTTTCATTTATTCAGGAGAAACATCTTCTCCAAACCATTTTTCGGAAATCTCAGCAAATGTGCCATTTTCTTGCAGTTTCTTTAATCCCTCATTGATTTTATCCGCCAATGCTTGATCGTCTTTTCGTACTCCTACTGCAAAATTTTCGGCTTTGAAGGGACTTTCAATAACATTGTAATCGTCCGCTTTTTTCGTCTGAGTCAAATAGTACTCCGCGTAGACCCGATCGATCAAAAGACCATCGATCCGACCATTTTCCAAATCGATAAACGCTTCGTTGAAACTAGCATATAAAGTTGCTTCATTATCGGCGACAATGTCTTTCAATACTTCTGGTTGATTGTTGAAGGTATCATAGCCAGAGGATCCTTCTTGTGCCCCTAGAACTTTGTCTTTCATTGCATCAAATGAAGTGATGTTGCTGTCTTTGGCAGTTACTAGAACCTGCTTGTTTTCCATATAAGTATCGCTGAATAATACTTTCTTTTCCCGGGCTTCTGTTTTTGTGTAGCCATTCCAAATCATATCGATTGTACCATTATCTAATTCTGTTTCTTTCATCGACCAGTCGATTGCTTGGAATTTGACTTTGGTTCCTGTTAAATCAAAAACGGCTTTTGCTAGGTCAACATCGAAACCAACGATGTCCCCTTGGTCATCTTGAAAGCCCATCGGTACAAAGGTATCGTCCAACCCAACGATGACTTCCTCTTTGTCTGCAGCACTTTCTGCTTTCTCGCTACTATTGCCACATGCAGCAAAAAGTAATAAGCTGGCTCCGGCTAACAACGTTAATCCAATTTTTTTCATTTTTCTTCCTCCTTAGTTCCCTTCAACTTCTAATAATTGATCGGCAATATTTTTTGCAAAAACCAGATCATGGGTAACCACGATCTGAGTAACGCCCTCTTTTTTCAAATCTAAGATCAGTTTTTCGACTTGCTGGCGCAGACCTGGATCTAATGCACTCGTAGGTTCATCATACGCCAATACTTTCGGATCCATCGCCATCGCCCGCGCAATCGCTACCCGTTGGCGTTGCCCTCCTGAAAGTTGGTAAGGATATTGCGTTAAAAGTTCAGATAATCCCAACTGTTTAGCCAAAGCAACAGCTTTTTCGGTATAGCTAGCTTTGTCTTGTTTCAATACCATTTTTGGTGCCAGTGTGATGTTATCGAATACCGACAAATGCGGAAATAGCTGAAAGTCTTGAAAAACGACACCGACTACTTGTTCTTGTTTTTTCGTATCCGTGGGATCAAAAGGTTGTCCATCTAGTAAAAAAGTTCCTGAATCGATGGTCTCCAATCCAGCCAGGGTACGCAGCAGGGTTGTTTTTCCACCGCCAGAAGGTCCGACTACCGCTAGGATGCTGCCTTCTTCAATTGTCAGGTCTAAGCGATCGATAACCTGCTTGTCGCCAAATGCTTTTGATACTTGTTTCAGTTCTAACATGTTCCTACGCCTCCTAACGGTAATAATCGAGTTTTGTTTCTAACTGTTTCAAAATCAGTGTAAAAATACCAGTCATCATTAAGTAAATCAGCGCAACGCCCAGTAATGGTACCAACGTGCTGTCTCGTTCCATTGCGATTTTACCGATACGCATAACATCCGACAAACCTAAAATATAGACAAGCGAAGTATCTTTTACTAAATTGATCACTTCGTTCCCTACTGAAGGAAGCGTGATCTTGACTACTTGCGGAATGATAATCTTGCGAATCGTCTGTAAAGGTGCTAGGCGCAGAACTTTTGCTGCTTCGTATTGCCCTGCAGGGATTGATTGGATCCCTCCCCGAAAAATCTCGGCATAATAAGCGGCATAATTGATAATAAAGGCAATCAGTGCTGCTTCAAACCGATCAAAGACAATGTTCAGGATCGGCAGACCATAAAACACAAAGATTAGTTGTAACAGTAAAGGCGTTCCTCGCATCAGCCAGACATACACTTGCACGATTGCTTTCAAGATCCGTAGTCGACTAGCAAGAATAAAAGCCAAGATGATCCCTAATGGAATCGATCCTATTAACGTTAATCCAAACAATTTGATTGTGATCCCTGCCCCAGAAAGCAGTTGCGGCATCACACTTACTAAATAATCGATCATTTCTTTTTGCCTCCTTGATTTTGCGGCAATGACTGCTTGCTTGATTTACAATCACCAAGCACCATCTTGCCGTGTTTCCACTTGATTAAAATCATTAAAATGAAAGGCGCCCAACAAAAAACGCCCTCCGGCCTAATGCCAGAGGACGTTTAATACGTGGTTCCACCTCAATTTGTTTTTCCTTCACAGAAAAAACCTCATGCAGTCAGTTGATGGATTTGCTGATACCGCCATTAAATAAAAAAAGTCCTTTAGCCATTACAGCTAAAGGACGTTATCAACGCGGTTCCACCTTTGTTTATCAGTGCTTCACAGCAACTGATCTCAGAAAGTCATCAAACAATGACTGCTGCTATAACGGGCACTCCCGGTCTTTCCTACTCGATTCAGAAAAACGACTCCAAGATGTGGTTCACAAGTCCTTGTTGTCTCTTCTCACCAGCCAGAGACTCTCTTAAAACGAAGAAACCTTGCTACTCTTCTTTTCGATGTCTGTTTCATTAAGTTGTTTATTACTTTATACGCAAACTGAAAAAAAGTCAAATACTTTTTTTCAGTTTGTTGATCGGAAAATTCATTTTCACAAAATAAGAGACGAATAGAAACATTCTATCCGCCCTAAATGCATTTTAGACTTCGTAATGATCAGTACAACTTTGTATTCCCTCTATGGTACTTTCAGTTGAACATGATAGCGATAGCGGTCCCCACGATAATAAATTTCAGCATATTCAACTAAGCGATTTTTGTGGTCTTTAGTCAGACGCTCGACATATAAAAGTGGTGTATTCATTTCAATTTTTAATAAGTTGGAGAGTTCTTCATCAGACACAACTGACTCAATGGTTTCTTGTGCTGTTGTTACTATAAAACCTTGACTACGCATAATTTGATAAAGTGATGCATGTTTGTCAGCAAGATCTTTTTCTTTTAGATCAATGTATGATGGACAATATACTCGTTGAAATCCAATACATTGATCATCCACGTAGCGAAGGCGTTCGTGTTTGCTGACCTCCGCTCCTTTTGGCAAATCTAACTTACTACACAACACCTCATTTGCTTCCAAAGATGTATTTAAAGAAATTAACTCTGAATGATTGGACTGCAGTTTATTTTCTTCCGAAAAACTTAGAAGGGTTTGTAATTGCAGTAATTCTTTCGTACTGAGTACAATTGTACCTACACCATGAATTCTTTTGATAAAACCTTCATCTACTAAAAGTTGCAAGGCATGACGAACTGTAATACGGCTTACTCCGTATTTTTCTTGAAGTTCCGGTTCAGTCAAAAAAGGTTGCCCAACTGGATATTTTCCTTCATTGATTTCTTTTTTCAGCTCTTCATAAATCGAGAGATATTTTACCTTTGGACTTATCATTTTCATTCACCACATTTGCTAAAGATTCAGCCAAACTAGTTAAATCGTAGCTATTCGCTGATTGAACATCACGAAACAGTGGCGTAAAACGTTCATCATCTGGATCAATCAATGCCCCAACCATGGATCCTACAATTGTCGCAATCGTATCAGTGTCGTATCCTACATTCACTGCATCTATGATCGCATTAAAAGGATCTTGTTTGTTTAGGGCGATAATTCCAAACGCACACGGAACTGCTTCTGAGATATGGAGCCCACTACCGATGATTTGAGCTAGTCGCTGTAGTTTTTCTTCATGGGTACCAGATTCATTAACTATAGTATACGCTAGTTTCATGCGTTCAACAACGCTGGGACCGCCAACTTCTCGGGAATAAACTTTGCCTAATTCTTCTCCCCGACAAGCGCCATAAATCCCTATTGCTACTAATTGGTCCACAGTTGCATGGTCACACAAAGAGGCTGACACTGCTGCCGCAACTGCAGCTGCTCCAGAAATAGCCAGTGCATTATCATGAGTTACTTGCGTTATAATCAACGCTTCTTGAATAGCTTTTTCAATATCTCCTGGGTTTAATATCCCTGCAGGTGCGATTTTCATTGCAGCTCCGTTCGTAGCTTTTGAAGCATAGTCTACAGCCATAGCTCCCGGTAAAGGCGCCATTTTTTGATCAGGATTTTTATACATTGCAATCGCACTTCGCGTAGTTGGACCTGCAAATCGATCGAAGTACCATGTATTTTCTGACCATTTCAAGATGGCTGTCTTCACTGTTTCAGAATCAATTACTCCTCTATTTTCTATAATACTGTGACACAACGTATAAATTTGCGAAAAATCATCTGTGACTTGTCCAGCTTCATTCCCTAATGCAAAAGCACCTTCCTCTGGTTTTAAAAAGGTAGAAACTTTGCCATTGAACTTTGTTCTAATTTGATCAAAAGTAAGATTTTCTGTTGCAGCTCCCATAGCATCTGCAATAGCTGCTGCCCCCAATGTACCTTGAATTTTTATTTGTAAACTCATATAAACTATCTCCATTCTCTTATTCTTTATTTCATTTCAGCTTCTGGGTCTTTTATACCTAAAATGATTGTTAGGATCATTCCACCAAAAAATGCAATCACCAAACCCACAATGTACGCCCAAAGTGTAGGACCCGCAAAAGCTGGAATGGTGGTTAATCCTCCAAATACAAAGGCGTTACCAATAACATTAAATGCACCCATAAAAGCTCCACCCATTGCAGCACCAAGACAGCCAGCAATCAACGGTGTTTTAAATTTTACTCCTAGACCGTAAATAGCAGGCTCTACAATTCCAGATAAAAAGACAGAAGTAATTGCAGTCAAAGAAAAGTTCCTTAATTTGGTATTTTTTGATCGTAAGAAAACTGCAAATGCTGCTCCTGCCATCCCAAAGTTTGCAGTTGCGCCATACGCAATGAATGGTGAGTGACCTGTGCTAGCGATTTCCGGAATAATAACCATGGTATTTGGTGCCCAATGAACACCAAACATGATCAAAATATTCCAAATGCCACCTGTAATTGCCCCTGTAATAATCTGATTGATTCCTGCTAAATAATTTACAAATCCAGCAATACCAATACTAATATAGTTACCTAAGGGACCAAAAATACTGGCAGTTACAGGCACTAACACAAACAAAAGAACGGTTGGTATCAAAATCATATGCAAACTATTCGGAATTGTTTTTTTCATGAAATGTTCCATTTTCGATTGTACCCATGTTGTAAAAATTGCGGGCAGAATCTGCGAAGTGTAGTTAAAGACTGGAACTGGTAAACCAAAGAAAGAAATCGTATTGCCCCCGTCCCCTTGGATCAAATTAATAAAGTCTGGCATAATCAATGCACCAGCGACTGCAATGGCAATATAAGGACTCGTTTTAAATCGGTTTGCTGCAGTTACCGAAACTAGTAACGGTAAGAAGTAGAAGACAGATGTTGCAGCAAGTGTCAACATCAAATTTGTCGAGCTATCCGTAGATAAAATTCCGACCTCATTTGCAAGAATTGTAAATCCTCGAAGAAGACCCGATCCGGCTAATAAAGGTAATAAAGGCGAGAAAATACTCACTACGAGTTGAACAAACTCATTTATTAAGCTCTTTTTTGTCTGGACTTTAGAATTTTTTTCATTGGTCGTCTCATTATTTTCTCTATTCAATACTTTTAAGAAGTCTTCATAAACTTCCCCTACATTCGTTCCAATAATTATTTGATACCCGGAATCTTTATTGACTACTCCTGTCACACCATCCAATAATTCTATTTTTTCACTTTGAACTAACTCACGTTTCTTCAGACTTGGGCGTAATCTTGTTGCACAGTGAGTAATTGACTCAATATTTTCTGTTCCGCCTAGATACTCTAGAATCTGCTGGGCTAACCTTTCATTTTTCATGATAAATCCCCTTTCTATAATGAATTAGCAAGTCGTTATGACGTCATATCAACATCTAAAATATACCCCTAACGCCCTTGAGTGTAAACGATTACAAAAGAAATATATCCAAAGATTTATTTATCACTCATAAATCTGCTTTCAAGATTTAGCTTTTTTGAACACGTTCTATTGAAACTATTTTTTAACACTTTAGCTAAAAAGAGGATAGAAAGAAACTCCCTGTGATCTCTGTTCTAAGACGTCTTATTCTAATCATATTATAATCTGTTTTAATCAAAGTAAACATTAACTATAAAACTTTGAACTGTAAGAAGACGTATAAAGTCCACCAAAGTAGTTTCATTTAGAAAAATTTATCAAGTATATCTATTATTCAACTATCTCATTTCTAATTTTATTATAAATTAATGAGTTTGTATCAGACACCCAAGGAAGACTCTCTCGTCAAATCTAAAAATAAAAGGATGAATTTGAAAATTTATTGAGTTACCCTTTATTAGATGATACACTTTTTAAAAAGGAGTTTTAGCAATGAAAAAAATCTGTTGGATTTTTTCTATCAATGTTCGGGGTATGGCACCATTCGGTTACAGCACAACAATGAATCTTAGACAAGCAAAATCATTTCAAGAAAAAATCAAGACACTCTTACCAGCAGAAATTGAGACTCAATTTATTAGTTATGATATTTCAAGTAATGATATTCCTGCTGCAGATTTACTTGTTTTTAATGATATGGATTCAAACTATCTAAGCGAAGAAATAAAAAAACAAGGCATTGCTGTTTCTTTTAAAGATATGGTTTCCGGAAATACTACAGTTATCAGAAAAACAATTCTGAACGCCCTAAATTTAGGCGGAATTTGAACAGTTTTTCTGCTTGTAACAATAACGACACCCCTCTCATACTTATGAATATGAGAAGAGGTGTCGTTATGTATTATTTATCTTTCGTCCTATCTAAAATAAAGCAAGTAATAATTGATCTAAGCGCCTAGATAGGTCTCTACTAATAAGAACACTGATTATTTGATATCTTATCAATATTCATAACGGGGAGAATGAAGAGCATAAAACTAGATAGCTTTTTCTTTATTCGTTAGTTATCGTTCTATCTGCTTTTAATCCAAACGTAACACTTTCAAAAAATTACATTTATTGTTTTTCGAACTATATTGTATGCATTTCTTCAATATCAAGTAATGACGTACGATTATGTTGTTCTATTTCTGATGCTCCCCCCTATAACAGATGTTACTGCACTTAAATCTAGTATAGCAACTGAAGGTTTAACACCAATCCTAAATTTTTTCCATAACTCTTCTTTGATTGTATGGTAAGCCTACCATGATGCTCCACAATCAAAAAAATAGTATCTTTTTGCACTATATATGTATCAAATCACTATGTTATAGTTTACTTAAGGAGGGAGAAAATGAAAAAGATAGTACTAAAAAATAAAAAACTGCTTGTTACGCATGTGATTATTTGCGCAATCGCTGCGCTTATTCAGGTTGGCGTTGCACTTGTTTATAGCCTTATCACAGAAGTTGCTATGTCAGGAAATATACAAAAGCTTATGGTTGTTGGCTTATTCGCCTTCTTTTATATCTTATTAAACACCATGAGCGACTTTGTCCCCAGACGCAGTAAATCTATCTTGGTCCACTCAATAACGGATCAGCTGAGAGTCGGCCTCTCGCAAAAGATAGTCCGAATGGATCCAGAAAAGTTTTTAAAAAGCGAAAAAAATTATTACCTTTCAAAGCTAGCCAATGAAATAAAAGTTATTGAGCAAGAATTTTTGAAACCTGGATTTGGATTGGTTTTAAGCATCTTTACCTTTATTTTTTCACTTCTTTTCTCTTTAAGACTTAGTGCTTCCTTTTCAATTGTCATGCTATTGCTAGCCTTTAGCCCCTTGTTAGCTCCTTATTTTGCCAAAAAAATTCTTGGAACTCGTCGTAAAGCGGCGGTCGAGGCACAAGATCATACACTCAGTTTATTTGAACAACTTCTTTCTGGCTATCTGACACTAAGAGTAGGCAGAGGATTCCCGAAATATGCTACACGTTTTTCTGAAAGTAGCGAGCGACTGAAAAAGCAAAATATTCATTTTGAATCGTTACAAGGACTTACCTACGCGATTTCTTTTGGTCTTGGCGACCTTGCCTACTCTGGAACGTGGATTATTGGTGGTTTTTTTGTTGCAGCAAAAATAATAACCCTTCCTAACCTCATTGCTATGACTACCTTAATGAGTACGATTGCCGGTCCATTGGAATATTTCAGCACCTCGATTACCGATATTTTATCCAGTAAGAAAGTCGCTGATGATCTTATATCTTTTATCGATAGTACAGATGATGATGAAATGACTCGATCAATCATTCTTGAAAGTCCCATCACAACTTTGTCGATTGCTAACTTAAGCTATAGTTATGGTACCCGTACATTAATCAATGAATTAAGCTATCAATTTGAAAGAGGGAAAAAGTATGCAATTACAGGTGCGAGTGGCAGCGGTAAATCCACGCTATTGAATATTTTAGCAGGCATTTATTCTGTCGGTGACCGTCAACTATTTATCAATGAACAAGAGATGAATCAAATTTCTAGAGATTCCTTGTATCAAAAAGTCTCACTTGTCCAACAAAAGACCGCTATTTTTCAGACCAGTATTGCTTCTAATCTCTCTGTTTTTAATGATTTTGAACTTGAAAGAGTTGTTGATGCATTAAATAAGAGTGGCTTGGCCAATCGCTTTAACTACGAGAAATTATTAGAAGACCAAGAAAACAAATGGATAAATTTTCTTTCAGGAGGGGAATTAAGGAGAATCGAAATCGCTCGCGCTGTCTTTAAAAATTCCGATATCATTCTATTGGATGAACCGACTTCTGGGCTTGATAGTGGAAATGAGCTGATTATCAAAGATTTGATCAACTCTTTCAATGATAAGATAATTATCGTAGTTACTCATTCAACTAGTCCTGATTTTCTAGACTCTTTTGACGAGCTGATTCACTTAGATGCTTTACCCCTAAAAAAACAAAACAATCCCTTTATTCGCTTGTCTTTATGATTTCCTCCTTGAACTTGTTAGAAAAAGAACTGAACCTAGTAAAATGTTCTTTGTCATACTACTAATGACAAAGAACGTTTGAGGGTTATTGTTTGAGGCTCATTGACTTCCTACTAAAATAAAATTTCATCAGATTAAAAAATTCTTCTTACTCTATGTTAACAAAATATTCTGCTATTAAATTAGTTATAGAGCGCGACACTTTACAATCACCGTTACTCTAAGCCTTTCTTTAGTTCTCGCATTCGCTGCATCCATCCTACGTCTTCTACAGTAACTATTACTTAATAACAAAAGAACGATACTTGGAATAGGCTATTTGATCGATAATAGTAAAAATTTTCTTTATCTCTAAATCTGCGCCGATTGCCGTTACTTGATAGAACTGACTGTAACTGTTCCCTAATGCGGGAAGGTAGGCATTAGAGATCAATAAATCAAATGGTTCATCACTTGTATAGGGTAGGAGAACAACGTCTTGTTTCCCTTTCAACTCATTTTCTAATAAGTAAATAGAGGCATCTGCCAAAATACTAGAGCCCATATTTAAGACCGCTATTCTCACTTGATACTCCTCTTTAGGAGACAGCATGTAAATTAAGAACACTAATCTTTTTTTCAAATACTTTAATTTCGTGTGGTTGAACAATTTAGTCGGTTCAATAATATTTTCTATTATGTCTAAGACAAACTGATTTCTAAACGAATTGTTAAACAAGTTATGGTAATAATTCAAAGTGACTTTATCGATCGAATAATTGACCCCATGAAAATAATAAACTTGGGCGATGAGAGAAAAGACACTGGATTTAATGGTTGAATTTGACTTTAGTTTATAAATCGACTGGATCGCGGCCATTATTTCATCGGTTATCTCAAAGACGGGATTTTTGCTAGTATATAATCCTAGTCGAATTTCCTCATAGGGGATCCCACCAACTGTAATTAAAAATAAGCAGATAAAATAGGTGACGATTGTCGCTTCATCTGATGAACAAATATATTTTTTTGAAAAATAACTATGCCGAATGTATTTAAAAACTGGCATATCTAGACAGCGATTGATCTTTATTTGCTCATCTTGGCCTACTTCGCTGTCTTTTGACTCTGGCGTTAAACCAGTGACTTCTTCAACAGTTGGCTTATCTGCAGTGTAGTGCTCAATTTCTGGACTAGTCACCGCATCAAAGGTTGTGTCATCGTCTTTGGCTTGCCACTCACCATACGTTGTTTCCTCTGTGGCTTCATTGGTGGTGACTGTTCGGGTGAAAGTGACTGTATCCACCTTGTCTGGGGCGGCTTCTGTACCGTCTTCATACAGATAATGGATCGTTTGTTGCACTTCTTTGGTCTCGGTTGATTCCACCATGTTTGCCTTGTAAGTAACCGTTACTTCGCTGTCTTTCGATTCTGCTGTCAAGTCAACCATTTCTGCCACACCTTTTTTATCTGGCGTGTAGTTGGCTATTTCTGGACTGACCACCGCATCAAAAGTGGTGTCATTGTCTTTGGCTTCCCAATCACCATAGGAGGTTTCACCGGTTGCTTCATTAATGGTGACTGTTCGTATAAATTCTATTGTATCCACATGATCCGGCGCGGCTTCTGATCCGTCTTCATACAAATAATGGATTATCCGTGCGATTATTTTACTTTCCTCTCTCGTTTCTATTTTAGGGCTGTAAACATACGTGACTGTTTGGGGATTTTTGCTAACGATTCCTGTCTCATCACCTTGCACTTCTTTCAAGATATATCCAGGGATATCTTTCGGAGTAATCGTATATGAATCGCCTATATTGCCACCAGTCATTATACTTGGAGGAAGTAATTCTTTCCCCTCTTCATCGATATAATTCACTGTGATTGGTGCCCCTTCAATATACCTTGGCTGCCATACATAGGTATCAGCCATAGTCGCTCCATCATAATTCAATACCAGTTCCTTAGACAGGAATACCTGATCACCATAAGGAGCGTCTATCGTACCTGATCCAACATTTTGCCAATAACCGGTATAATAGCTTGAACTAAATCCAATCATTCCACTTGGATTTGTCAAATTAACTGGATACTCATTACCTGGCCAATTGTTCCAGCCGACAAAGCTGAATTTTTCCCCTAGTCGTATTTCTTTTAGATATCGTGCATTTGCTAGAAATTGATTCATTCCAGCCCCTAAGGCTTTGATTACATTGGTACTATCAAAATTTGATAAATCTAAACTAGTCCCTCTAAAGCCATAAAACATGCTGTTCATTGTTGTGGCTTGACTTGTATCAAGCAAATGTAGATTCACGATTTCATCCAACTCTGAAGGCACTTTTCCATAATGGCCAGTGCTTTCAAATAGTCCAGGAACATCTGCTGGAAGAACAACAGGGGCAGTGAGAACTACTTTTCTAATAGTCATGTTTGATGAAACTTCTGCTATTGGAATCACTTGATCTACCGTTGTAGTAAGCGTGCCTTCTCCTACAGTTAGAACTCCCTCAATATCAAGGGTTGCTGGAGCAGTCCCCCACATTCCACTCCAAAGGATATTGTCTGCAAGAGCAGCCTTCTTTTCTTCAGTTGCTGCTGTACTGTCTGTCGACGCTTCTGAACTATTTTTCTCTGCATCTTCTTCAGATTCCGTTTTAGTTGCTGCAAATTCTTCTGCTGTCGCTTGCTCTTCAGATTCTATTGCTTCTGACTCTGTTCCTACAGTTTCCTCGACTACTTTTTCTACTTCTTGCTGTTCAGGCAACAACTCCCCCGCAGTAAGCATTGTTTCTTCTGCTGCTGTAGTGCTAATTGATGCAGCTGATGCAGGAATACTAAAAAGTGCTTGTGTAAAAATCGGGCTGCCTAATATAAATACAGAGGAACTGACAAGAATACGTGATACGATTTCTTGCTTCTTCGATCTTCTCATTATTTTTCCTTCTTTCTATCTAAGTGAATGAACACAGTCTCGTTCTATCCAATGCAAAAAAGCTGTCAACTGACAACTACTTCAGACATATTTTAATACTCCTGTTGTCCTCATTCCTTAAGTATGTATTATCACATGGCTCTGAGTAGCGAACACGACAACATCTGCTCTAAAAAAGACAAGATTCGTCCTGTTTAAAAAAAATAATTAAAATCCTTTGGAAATTATGACAAAAAAGAAAATAATCACATTCATATCAGTATTTCAACGGATTATGCGAAAAGATTTTGAACATGGAAGATCTCTTTTTATTCCTAATCATTCACTTAGAGAAAAGACAAAAAAACCGCAATACAAGCGTTTGAGCAAATCAACTGTCTCAACGATAAAAGGACTTGCCCACTTGCGCAGCATTGCATCAAAAATATCGTTTAGAGTTGTTTTCACTGTCACTTATATTGCAGTCATAAAAATGGATAAGCAGTCATACTTGCAGCCACGTGTTTTGGGTCTGCTAAGTATTCGCTTGTTGATCTTGAACATTTGATTTAGTCAAGTTCACACCTTAGCTGTTGATACTGCCAATTCGAAAAAGATCGTCACTAGCAGATACGGATATCTAACGTTATCTGTAATGATTCTATAGTGAGGTATCTGTCCCTGTTTCTTGAATAGACTCATTAATAGACTCATTTTGGAACTTTTCGATCGCCTCGACTAATTCAAGCCAGCGATCTCCGGTGGGGAAACTATTCCATCTAAAGAAACGTACTTCGCGATTTTGATTAATAAAGTATTGACGATCGACAGGATAATCCATCACGACAAAATCCGGCTTTTCTGATACAAAAGAAAGAGTATATCCAAACCATCGTTTTAATCGCTCTTTTTGCCTAATTTCCTGAATTTTTCCAAATTTTGATTCATGAAAAACCCGCACAGTTGACCGATCAATTCTAGCTACAATCGAAAGAAGCATACTGTACTGAAAAAGCAGGCGGTTATTTGAGACATACAGCGTACTAAAAATCGATGATTGTTCTGATAACGATTGGTACATCTCTTGAACCAGTGGAAATAGTTTAGGGAATACTCTTCGATAATCTTTGTCTGTTGTTGTTTTTCCAAAAGCATCAATCTTATTTTTAGAAGCAAACATGAGAGAGGTTGAATGGATGTTCAATGCATTGACAAAAAGATACGTTGTAGCACTATCAGGAACAAGAAAAGCTTGTTTCGCTGTTTCCGAAAAAAGTTTAGCGGCTTGTAAGCTCTCTTCTGAAAAATGATTTGTCATCGTCAACTCTGTAGGGATCTCATCAGGTAAATAGGTGGTCATTACTGAAAACATATAATACAAGAAGATATACTCATTTTCTGAAGTTTCATTTAACAAATAATTATCTCTTAAGAGGGGCATTATAAGCTCCTTTTTGAATTGCTCAAAAGGAATAGTGAGATGGCATGTTTCTGTCATTCCCGGTGGAATTTCTTTCAAAGCAAATCCTCTCTTTAAACGATAGAGACTTAAAGCCAGTAATTGGATAAACTTTTCTTGATCGATTCCTCGGTAACAACTTGGATACATCGCGAGTCTTTCTTTGAAACCAGTAATACTTTTTTGAGTCAGGCCAAAATAACGTACATTTGAGCCATCAAAAATTTGCCAATACATGATATGAAAAAAATGCCTAATACGATATTCTTCTCCTACAAATAACGGCTTCCTCTTTAAATTCAACGAAATATTATAATTTTTCAAGGATATCCATGATCTCCTTGAGTTTTCTTTGAACCGTGCGATTACTCACAAAATGCTGTTGCGCTGTATTCTCCAAGGATAAATATTTCTCTCTGAATAATCGGTCCAATATTTGAAAAGGCATGCTTTCTTCTAACATGACAGAATATAACTTAGAAAGTAAAAAATTTGAGGCAAATCGAAGTGAAATGGTTCTTCCGTCAATTATTTCGATATCATAAAAGGGATACCGTTCTCTCAAATCCAGTGCACGGTCAATAACTAAAACAATTCTTCTTTTCGAAACACTTAATTTATTTGCCAAGTCGCTTATACTTTCATATTCCTCAGCATTTTCAAAAAAATAAGCAAATACTTCATAGACATCTTGATCTAATTTAGTTAAAAGAAACTTATACATGCCCTCACCTCTTAACCTCTTACTTTAAATAAATTATACCTCTTCTACCTTCTAATATCATTGATTGTGCATTAATCCATAATGTTTTTGATTTTTTTGATAATTATTTAAATTTCTACTTAAATAGCCAGCCTATTTCATTTTGTCTCATAAGTGTCCTTTCTCTTTCTCCTCCTATTGATCTGCATAATCAACTTCCTTCAATGCTGCGTTACAATCCAGTGTCTTAATCAGTAACTTTTCAATGATTGAATATGAAAAAAGATATATTCTATAGGATTTTCATCTAGAACATTACTGTATGATACAAGTGCCATTTTTTAACATAAAAGTGATTTTTACTAAAGAAAAATTGAATGACTAGATGATACAGTCAAACTAGCAAACATTCAAATACAAAACAAAAATGAAGTGTCCAGAAAGCTGTTATTTCTTAGGTACTTTATTGTTTGAACTGAAAATTAGGCTTTTATACAAAAAAACATCAAAGCTAATGAATACACTTTGATGTTCATAAAACAGTTTTAGGATAACTTATTAACGAATTATCTGAGTATCCTCGTATCATCAGTAAGAAATTCTCTAGATACATTGGTTAAAGTTCTATTACTCATTTCTTTGATAATTGACTAACGGACCCAGACATGAGATGCCCAAGGTTCGCTTTTATTTTTTCTTCCGGCCAGTCCCACCAACGGACCTTTTGTAAATACTGAATCGTTTCATCATTAAATCTTTTTCTGATTGGTTTCGCAGGAACGCCTCCTACAATGGTATATGGCGGTACATCTTTCGTGACTACAGCTCTAGTACCTATAATGGCGCCGTCTCCAATCGTTACGCCTGCCAGGATCAGTGACTCATACCCGATCCAGACATCATTGCCAATCACAATATCGCCTTTATTGTCCCATGCAGCAGCCACATCGGCTTTATCAAGACCCCACTCTTCAAAAAATAGCGGAAATGTATACTTGGAACGCTTGATAATGAGTGGTTTGCAGCATTAAACAGAAACTTTGATCCACAAGCAATGGAACAAAATTTGCCAATAATCAATTTGTCATGATTGATTGGGTATTGATACAGCACATTATTCCTTTCAAACTCGCGTGGATCATTTACAAAATCATTATAAATCGTGTATTCTCCAACGCTAATATTTGGGTTAGTGATGGCATTCTTTAGATAGATCGTTTGTGTATCATTGGTTCTTGGGTAAATTTTATTTCGTGAAGTAGTCATAATATTCTTCTCCTTTTGGTGTGTTAACGTTTGACTATTTCACATACTACAATGCACTTTTTCATTTTTTTACCTCTTCTCAATTTATGTACGTAATGAATATATCTAAATAATAGTACTTGAAATAGTAAGCAGCTGAAGAAAAAACCGCTACTAACATGGTATTTCATTCAACTGCTACGAATACGGGACACTTCAAAATCAATGTGCTTACCACAATTTAAATCAAATAAATTATAGCCATTGTATACTCATAAAAAAACTTACACCAACAGTTAAAATAAAACAAGGATATTTAAATAAAAAAGACAGGATCCTTTTTATTCATTTGTGTTCTCCAGAAACTATATACGATTCTTTTTTTGAACGTTACAAAGAACTAACCACTAAAAACTATTGGGCAAATTGGGCAAAAAATCAGTCTTTTCATGACTATAACGGAACAGGCAAGGAGACAATATATAGCTCGACTACTAATAGTACTATGCATGCGAATAACATAAGATTTTCTCGACGATCATGGTTTGGATGAAGATAGGCTTCTGATTTTGGTCTATCTTTAATATCATCTTGTCTAACTTTTCTTCTAATCAATGCCACTCCTGAACCGACCGCCCAACACAAAGTGAACAGAATAAACAGCCCAAACGATAGATAAATTTGTTTACCAATAGCAAGATACAGTAGAAAAAAGTCAATCAGCTTAATCGAAAACAAAGCGACTCTTCGCACCTTTCGTCCATAATAGATCCAACTATAACTCATGCACCCTCACTCCTTCTTAAATTTAATCACTACCTTTTGCTTTCATATTTTGACTTAATGAAAGATTTTCTCATCGATTCTTAGTATAATTTCCTCAATTTGTATCTCAAAAAACATGATTATAAATAAATATATACTAAAAAAATAAAGTGTCCAGAAAAAATGATATCCAGACACTTTATTCATGTTCTTACTATAAATAATACACTTAATTTGATAGGTTCTTTTTTCGTTTACTGATTCTATACGATAAGAGAATTAGTAGGGTTCCTAAAATCACCAACATTGATTGTCCCAACGTTTCTTCTCCCGTAGCTGGCAAAGTCCCTCTAGAATCATTCTCTTTTTCATTATTTTTATGAAGAACACTATAGACATACACCACTTCCTGCGCTTCCTCGCTGAAAATTCCAGAAGCATTATCTGGTATCTCTACTACATACCAGCCTGGGATCTCTTTGGCTTCACTGGCATATGGTAACCCGACTTTTCCACTTAAGACAGTTGGCTCTGCTAATTGATTTCCTTCACTATCTTGGTATTTCACAGTCACTGGTGCCGCATCACTGCGTTCGTATACATACACCACTTCCTGCGCTTCCTCATTGAAAATTCCAGAAGCATTATCTGGCGTCTCTACTACATACCAACCTGGGATTTCTTTGGCTTCACTGGCATATGGTAGTCCGACTTTGCCATTCAAAATCGTTGGGTCGCTTAATTCGTTGCCGTCTGTATCTTCATATCGGACCGTAACTGGTGCCGCATCTGAGCGATCATACACGTAGACCACTTCTTGCGCTGCCTCACTGAAAATTCCATAGGCATTATCTGGCGTCTCCACTACATACCAACCTGGGATTTCTTTGGCTTCACTGGTATATGGCAATCCGACTTTGCCATTCAAAATCGTTGGGTCGCTTAACTCATTGCCGTCTGTATCTTTATATCTGACTGTGACTGGTGCCGCATCTGAACGCTCATAAACATAGACCACTTCTTGTGCTTCTTCAGTAAATACACCGACTGCATTATCTGGTATTTTGACCACGTTCCAGCCCGTGATCTCTTTCGGATTGCTTTCATAAACCATACCGACTTTTCCACTTAAAACCGTTGGTTCACTCAGCTGTTCGCCTTCAGAATTCTGATACTTGACTGTTACAGGAGCTGCATCTATTAAATTGGGCTGCCAAACATACGTATCGGAGTCAGTTTCTCCATTGTAGTTTGCCATTAACTCGGAAGCCGACCAAATATTTAGCCCATTCGGGAAATCTATTGATCCTGTTCCAACATTGACCCATTTTCCTGTATAAATTTCTGATGAAATTGGACTAGGCAACATTGCATTTGTATGAAATGAAAATGACTGTCCTAATCTGATGATCTTCAACGATTGCATACCGCTAAACATAGAAGACATATTCGTTACCTTACTGGTATCGAAACTTGATATATCCAGACTAGAGACTCTATTTAAGCCCTGAAACATTCGATCCATATTCGTTACTTGGCTAGTATCAAAATTGCTTAGATCCATACTGAATGTATCGAGATCACTTCTTCTTAGGTTTGCGAACATCAAAGACATGTCCGTAACATTTCTCGTATCAAAATTGCTTAAATCAAATTTATCGATATTAATCACATTCGCGAACATCAAAGACATATTCGTTACATTTCTTGTATCAAAATTGGAGACGTCCAAACTAGTCAAATCGAACAGTCCATTGAACATCGCATACATATTAGTAACGTTACTTGTATCAAAGTTGGATACATCGAGCTTTGTTAACCCTCGAGTATTATTAAACATGCCAGACATATTCGTTACTCGGCTAGTATCCAGCTTGTCCAAGCCTTCTATTTCAGTAAGGTCAGCCCACGTACCGCCGGAGTTACCAAATAAATAAGAAGAATCCTCACCAGCAATAACATTCCCCTCGAACACAATTTTTTTAACCCTGTACCGGGACCAAGGGTTAATCTCAGAAGTAGATCGGAATGTTCCAGATCCGATATGGAGAACTCCGTCATAAGTGATATACCAATCTGAAGTACCATAAGTTCCCGAGGCCATATTTTCAGTAGGATCTTCAGTAGTTTGATTCTCTATTGCATCTGTTTCATTTTGACTTCTAACTTCATTCTCACTTGAAGAAGAAGTCGATTCGTTCAGTTCGACAGGTTCTGAACTATCTGATTGACTAAGTTCACTGGGCTCTGTATTCCTTCCATCATTATCTTTCGTTGAATGAATGTGTTCATCCTTACTATCACGAGACATTAAAGTTTCTTCTTGTTCCACAGCGATCGTGCTCTCTACTGTATCCTGTATAGAAACAGTATCTTCAGTCACTGAATCAGCGCTAACAACCATTGTCCATGGCGCTTGATTTAACAACAAGCCTCCCAACAATAGTATCCTGCTACACTTTCCCATACCAAGTCATCCTTTCTCTTTTAGTCTTTCTCTTTAGTATCCATATTCCGATTATCATCAATGGATGTTATTACCTACATGTTTTGTATTGTCTCTGTGCTAAAGGTGTTTTGTTAATCAAACCATGCGCTTTACCTGCTGATTCGCTTTCAAGCTTTCAATAAGGTTCGATCTAAAGAGTTTTCTTTAAAAAGTTGTTCCCAACCCTCAACTTCGACAAATGGATTTTCTGAGGCTTTCTGTATGCATGTACCTTCTTCTAGTGCCAAAAATCTTCGTTTTTTAGATAATAGTTTCTCATTTAGACATTTTTTCGACAAAAATCTATAATTCAAGTTTTGTAAGACATTCGAAGTTTTCGGATGTCTATTTTCGTGTTGTCCCAAAAACGAAGGTTTTTGAGACAGATAGATTATTTTACATTCTCTGAATATATTACTATTCATCGCAGCTTTCTCTTAATCAACTATTTCTCCAGACAGTGAAATAGTTGATTTGCTTTTTACTCCAACCTTATCTACAGTTCCAAATCAAATCGCTTCGCCTATCCTTCCTTTTTTTGTTAAGATAAAGAAATAATGAGTAAGAATTTAGGTGATGATTTATGCGACTGTTGTTTTTCTTTTTCCTTTTCACATTTTTGATTGGATTTCTCTTCTATTTATTGACCCGTCGCACGATCGCCGAAGTCTATCATGAATTGACCGATAAGAACCGCTTCTTTCGAGGCATCAAAGCTTTCTTCATTGGAATTTATCGCATTTTGACTTCTGTTTAAAAAAAACTGTCCAACAACAGATCTCTTGATCGTTGCTGGACAGTTTTTTGTTTGATTCGTCTTCTATTGATTCTTCATATTGGAGGATGTATCATCCACTGCTCGTTGTATTTATTAAAAGCAATTTTTTGCCTACTGGATCAAAAGTTTCTATCCGAAATGAGTGATACAAAGAATCAGTGAACTGTTTGTTCTTAGTTCAGTGTCATTTCCTCAAAGCAAGATGTAATAATTGATTTGACTGCCTCTTCATCTAAACGTACAAATGGTCCATCTGTGTTTAACTCCCCATGAACCACCGCTTGTTGGCTCATTTCGTCAACCAATTCGGTTGTTTCAATTCCAACTTTTTGTAATGTCATAGGAATTTCTAGTTGATCTTCAAAAAACTCATAGGTGGTTCTTACTGCTTTTCGAGCAATTTCTGCTTGTGAATCGCCAGTTAATCCCCAAACGGCTTCTCCATACTTCGCAAATTTTTCATGGGTCGATGGATCGTGAGTGATACAATACGCCATCCAGCGTGGGGTTAAAATTGCTAGGCCAATGCCATGGGTAATATCATAAAATGCTGACAACTCATGCTCGATTGGATGGCAGGTCCAACCTCCACTGCGACCATTACCTACCAATCCATTTAACGCCAATGTAGATGCCCATAAGAGATTCGCTCTCGCGCCATAATCATCTGGATTTTCGAATGCTACTGGCGCAAAATCAATGACGACTTTCATTAATGCTTCTGCAATATTATCTTGTACTTGAACGGCCTTTGTTCGGTTGAAATATTGTTCAAAAAGATGGCTCAGTATATCTGCTGCTCCGGCAGCAGTTTGCCACTTGGACACACTGAATGTGGTCGTTGGATCAAGAAAAGAAACATGAGGGAGCAATTCAGCCCCGCCAGTACCTAATTTTTCCTTTGTATCTGCATTAGAAATAACTGCATTCCGATTCATTTCCGTTCCAGTTGCAGCTAGGGTCAAAATATCAACAATTGGAAGTGCCTGTTTTATTTTGCTGCTATCTACGACTAGATCCCATGGATCCCCTTCATAAAACACGCCTGCAGCAATGACTTTTGCTGTGTCGATGACTGACCCTCCACCGATTGCCAGAATCACTTCAAGTTGATGCTTGCGAATTAATTTTACGCCGCTTCGAACAGAGTGGATTTTAGGATTTGGTTCAATCCCTGATAATTCGACGACTTCAAACCCGCCCTTCACCAATTGCTGTTGGACTTTGTCATAGAGTCCTGATTTTTTTATTGATCCGCCTCCGTAAACTAGAAGCACTCGTTTTCCAATTGATGAAAGGGCTTCTGGCAGTTCCGACAATCGATCTGTTCCGAAGCGAATATCTGTAGGTACATAAAATCGAAAATTTTGCATGTTTATTTCCTCCATTAACTAACTTCTTTTCGTCGTTTCATTGATAGCATTAGCTTTTCCTTCTGAGAGTGACGTCAAACATCTTTTCCAAAAGCCACTAGTAGCTACTTGCCAATAAATCATTTACTCTCAAAAAACCAAAGAATATTTTCGATGAGGGTTCGCTGATTCATATCTTCCAACATTCCTGCAAGACTATGTGCAGGTGTATAACAAAGAACTTTTCCTTTTCCATAAGAATGCCGCCAAGCAGCCAGAGATTCACCATAGATAGAAAAACTGCGCAAGAAAATTTCAGTCTCTTCTTGTTTGACTTGGGTAAAATAATGTTCATCGTAAAATGAAAATGACGTACCATCTGTTAATTGATAGGTAACTTGCGTTTGCTTAGGATGATGGACAAAGCGACCTTTCAATAATTGATGATAGCGGGAAGTTTCCGGGTAACAAGAAAGACCGGAATGCAGCGCTAAAAGATTGCCGCCTTCAGCAACATAGTTTTCCAACGCATGATCTAGCTCTTTTGTCAGCCACATATTTTTGACAGCGTCACCCAGCGATAACCGGTTTTCTTTAGAAAGAATCACTAGATCAGGCTTGTCTCCCAACTCTTTGCCTAATTCCTCCATTCCACTGTCCTTCCAGTAGGTCTTTTGCGGTAGCTTTTTCAGAATAGTTTGGATAAATTGAACTAACGGCTCGTGGGGATGATAAGGATCACCCAAAATACTCACTACTTTTTTCATAAATGATTCTCCTGTCTCAACAAAGAAAAGAGTGAAAATAAAAGTTTTCTCTTTCTACTATTGAAAGAATTGCTTTTAATTCCACTCTTTTTTTAAATAGCAGATGCCGCTGGCGAATCAGTTGATCGTTTACTTTTTTCTAAACAACGTCTACGCTCTTCGATTGCGGTTATGCAGATAGCACTTGTTTATTTACTAGAATCTTCTACTGTTTCTTCAGTAGAATCTTCTACTGAATCGGTTTTGATTTTTCCTTTTTCTTCACCGTATGACTTCAATTCTGCTGCTGGCACATATTTTACATCGATTGGAATCGTCGCATCGATTTTTTCTCCATCAATCGCTTTTACCAAGTTTTCGATAACTTGATAGCCAATTTGGTAAGCATCTTGATCTACGATTGCAGTGATTCGGCCATCTTCAATACCTTTTAACCATGTATCAGTGTAATCAAATCCATAGTGTAAAATTTTTCCAGATTTTCCTTGAGATTCAATAGCACTCATTACACCCACATCTGGTCCTTCAGAACCTAATGAGAATACTGTTACTAAGTCTTTATTCGCTGAGATATACCCTTCTAATTGTTTTTTAGATTCAGAAGGTTGATCATTATCTTGAATTGTTGCCAAGAATTTGAAGTTTTTAGCATCTGTGCCATACACTTCTTCAAAGCCTTCTTTCAAGCCTTTTTCGCGATCAATCATTGTTGGCTGTGCCACATCCACACAGACAATAGCAATCGAACCTCCAGTAATTCCTTTTTCTTTCATTTCTTCCGCAGCACGTTTTCCAAGTTCTTTTCCGGCAGAAACGTTGTCTGTTCCAACATAAGCCGTACGATCATCTGGATTCTCTAAATCAGCGTCAAATGTGATTACAGGAATGTCTTTATCCATTGCTGCTTTGATTGGATCAACAAAGGCTTTCTTTTCAATTGGCGCAATAGCAATTCCTGCGACATTTTTAGCAGTTGCTTCTTTAATAAACCCAATGTGTTTTTCTTTTTTACTTGGTTCAGCAGAAGGAGATGTTTTTGTAACTAACGTGTACCCAAGTTCTTTGGCAGCATCTTCGGCTCCTTTTTTCATAGGATTCCAGTATGCCCCTGTGTCAACGATAGGAATGAAATACAGTGTTTTGTCATTATCGCTGCTGGCCGCCGAGCTCCCGTTACTACAGCCAGATGCCAATAGGACCATTGTCATCAAAATACCCGTTAAAACAATTTTGCTTTTTTTAAACATTTTTATCCGCTCCCTATTTGTTTTATCTTTTATTATCAATTAATCATTTTACGACTGACGACTTGCGCGCCGTTTCAAATAATCAATTATAATAGCAAAAATGATTACCAAACCTGTCACAGTATCTTGTAAGAATGAGTTTACTCCCATTAGCGTTAAACCGTTCTTGAATATTTGCAAGGTTAAGATACCGGCGACTGCTCCTCCGATTGTTCCGATACCGCCACTAAATGAAGTTCCCCCCATAATTGCTGCTGCCATCGCAAACAAATCTAATCCATTGGCATCCTTAGAGGCGCCTCCATTCAAATTCGATACAATCAACAATCCAGCAATAGCAGCCAGCATGCCTTCAATAGCAAAGATTTTCACGATATGTAAATCAACATTGATTCCAGAAAGTCGTGCGGCTTCTTGATTGGATCCTACTGCATACGTATATTTTCCTAAACGAGTCTTATTCATAATAAAAACAAAAATGATAATCACAATAGCAAAGATCAACGCATTGCTCTTGATCATCTCCGTTCCAATAGGTGTTTTAGCAAGTTTGCTGAACCATTCTGTTTCCGAACCAATAAATTGCTCATCCGTGAAAAAACCTAACATTCCTTTGATGACATAACTTGTCCCTAAAGTTAAAATAAATGCGGGCAAATCAAACTTCTTTATTAAAAGCGCATTCATAATTCCTAATAGAGCACCGACACACAATGAGATAACTATTACAAGCGGAGCCGGCATTCCTAGGTTAGCGGTATATAATCCAACCATACCAGCTGCCATTCCTACATAACCAATTGATAAGTCAACGTATCCACAAATCAGCACCATACCATAAGCGACCGTTAAAATTCCTACTGGCGGAATTTGCTGCAAAAAGTTCTCCACATTATAAGTGCTTAAGAAGTCTGCATTAGCTAATGAGAAATACGCCACTAGAACAATTAACACAATGTATACCGAATAATTCATAAAAAGCGTTTTTAGGTTCCATTTTTGTTTTACATTTTCCATATCTATATCTCCTTCATTCAAACAAAAGATAAGTGAACTCGAGATGAATCCAATAACTATTTTATTGATCCGTCGTTGCGTATTTCATAATTAATTCTTGTGCCTCATCTCTTTTATCTGCATACTCACTGACCTTAACTTCACCGGCGATCGTTCCCTCACAAAACACTTGGATTCGGTCGCAGATACCTAACAATTCTGGTATTTCAGATGAAACGATCAAAACTGTTTTCCCTTGCAGCGCCAGCTTATTAATAATCGAGTAGATTTCGGATTTTGCCCCGACATCAATTCCTTTAGTTGGTTCATCAAAGATGTATAGTTGACTATCTTTGTTTAACCATTTTGCTAAAACAACTTTCTGCTGGTTTCCTCCCGAAAGACTGGCAACAGGATTTTCGATATTACTGACTTTGATATTAATATCTTTGACAAATGTCTGTGCATTCTCTTTTAACTGATTTTGATTTAAAACAAAATTTTCTAAATTGGTGATGTTGATGTTGTCTTTAATCGAAAGATTTAGCAATAAGCCTTGATGTTTACGATCTTCTGTCAATAAACTGATCCCATTGCGAACCGCATCAACGGGGGATTTTATTGAAACTTTTTGTTGGTTGATTTTAATATCGCCGGTCTTTATGCGATCTGCGCCAAAAAGCAAGCGCATCGTCTCTGTTCGGCCACTACCTACCAACCCAGCAAATCCAAGAACTTCACCTTTTCTTGCTTCAAAACTGACATCCTTCACACGTTCCAAATGATCCGATAAATGATTTACCTGTAAAAACGGTTCACCAATGATAGTTGGTTGTTTGGGATATAAGTCTTTAATCTCACGCCCTACTAACATAGATATGATTTGATCTTCGGATAAGTTTTTCACTTCGTCTGTGGCGATGTACTCAGCATCACGCATAATCGTGATTCGTTCACCTAGTTCAAAAATTTCTTTCATCCGGTGGGAAATATAGATACTTGAAAACCCTTTTTCTTTTAATCTTCGAATAATAATAAATAATACTTCGACATCCTTGTCGGATAATGAGGTTGTTGGCTCATCAAAAATGATTACTTTTGCATTCAGGCTCAGCGCTTTTGCAATTTCGATTAACTGCTTATTAGCTGTGGATAACCCAGCTACAAGATCAGTCGGTTTCACCTTTGCATCAATAAGATTCAACCAATACTGAGTATCTTCATAAAGTTTCTTGTAGTCGACAATTCCTAATAGCTGATTCTTATAAGGTAACCGGCCTATGAACACATTTTCTGCAACAGATAAATCTTCCGCTAAATTCAGCTCTTGATGCACAAAGCCAATCCCTAACTTAGTTGCTTTTTCTGGGGTCATTTTGTGGATTTCTTTTCCTTCAAAGATGATCTCTCCCTCATCTTTGTCTATTAGACCAGCTAAAATGTTCATCAGTGTTGATTTTCCAGCTCCATTTTCTCCCATGAAAGCATGGATTTCACCTTTTCGAACTTCTAGTCTTGCTTTTTTTAATACATGTACAGGCCCAAAACTTTTTTCAATATTTGTCATTGAAAACAAAAGTTCATTTTCCATGAAAACCTCCTTCTTGTAAAAAACGTCAGCCTATTTTCTACAATAATCGAAAACATTTATTCCCTGAGCAGGAGTGAGACTAAGAATGGCTGATTGCTCCTGCTCAGACTATTTCTATATTACTGACCAAGTAGTTTAGACTAAATAATCATTCAAGCGTGATTTGACATATTCGATGTGGCTAGATTCTAATTGAATATCCTCTAATTTTAGTGCATATTCAGTCAGACTTTCTAAGTCCTCTTGATCGGAAATAATGGATGCACCAATCCCTGTTTGAAAGCTGGCATAGCGTTTTTCTTTCAATTCATCAAAGAAACGGTCTTCTTTCAATTTAACCGCTGCTTTCAAGCCTCTAGCAAATGTATCCATTCCGGCAATGTGGGCTAAAAACAAATCTTCCATTGCAAAGCTCGAGCGCCGAACTTTTGAATCAAAGTTGATTCCGCCAGGAGCAATACCGCCGTTTTCTAAGACACCATACATTGCAAGTGTGACATCGTAAACATTCGTCGGAAATTCATCCGTATCCCAGCCTAGCAAAACATCTCCCTGATTGGCATCCAGTGATCCAAGTGCTTGGTTGATTCTTGCAACTTCGATTTCATGCTCAAATGTATGACCAGCTAATGTTGCGTGGTTGGCTTCTAAGTTTAATTTGAAGTCACTTGCTAACCCATATTTTTGAATGAATTGCAGTGCGGTCGCTGCATCAAAATCATATTGGTGTTTGCTTGGTTCTTTTGGTTTTGGCTCAATCAAGAATTGCGGTTTATGATTGATTTTATTTCCGTAAGCGACTGCCATTTTAAACAGGCGGGCAATGTTGTCTTGCTCAAATGCCATATCTGTATTCAGCAGCGTTTCATATCCTTCACGACCGCCCCAAAACACATAATTTTCTCCACCGAGTTTTTTCGAAATATCCAATCCTTTTTTTACTTGAGCAGCTGCATAAGCAAAAACATCTGCATTATTTGTTGACGCAGCTCCGTTGATATATCTTGGGTTACTGAACATATTTGCCGTATTCCAAAGCAATTTGATTCCTGTCCGGTCCATTTGCTCTTTGATGAGATCGGTGATTTCATCTAGGTTCTTGTAGAACTCTTCTAGGCTATCGCCTTCAGGTGCAATATCGACATCATGGAAGCAGAAATACTCTGCGCCTAATTTTTCTAAAATTTCAAAAAAAGCTACTACACGATTTCGTGCAGTCTCCATCTCTGTTGCGCCAAACCAAGTACGCTGATTCACTGGTAAACCAAATGGATCACTACCGTCTTGTGTCATTGTATGCCAGTAAGCAATAGCAAAACGCAAATGGTCCTTCATAGTTTTTCCAGCGATAACTTCCTCTGGATTATAATGACGAAAAGCAAATGGATTTGTTGTTTGAGGGCCTTCATACTTAATTTTTTCTACATTTGGAAAATAACTCATTCTCTATTCCTCCTAAAAGCAAAATAACAATATTTTATAGTTCGTTTACCTTACGAACTAACTTAACAAGGATATTGTATCCGCTTTCCATAAATTAGTCAAGTGCTATTTATAAATCAAAGTATTCTTCTTCTCTGTCTTCATTTTGAGTTAAAATGTTTATTGTAAAGGATTCAATTTTGTTTCACATACAAAATAACTAGCAAAAAAACGAGAAAACATCTACAATAAAGTAAGTATATTTAATTAATAAATTAACGAGGTGAATTTATTTATGACCAAATCAACTTATATCAGCCGTACAAAAAACGAATCTCTTTGTCTAGAATTGATTATGAACAATCACAATCTTTCCCGGGCAGACCTTTCAACAATGACTGGACTTACCAAAGCCACCACTTCCGCTATCGTCAAAAAATTAATTGAAGATCAGCTAGTCATCGAAATCGGCACTGGCGAATCCAGCAATGTTGGCGGACGCAAACCAATCATTTTGCAATACAACGGAAAATCTGGACTTTCCATTTCCATTGATATTGGCTACAACTATATCAATGGACTATTGGCTTTTCTTGATGGAGAAGAAGTCCAGTCGATTCAAAAAAAGCCGATCCATTTAGATGAGCATACGATCAAAGACCATTTCACTGAGCTTTTTAATCACTTTAAGAAATCCTTGCCAGAAACTTATTATGGAATTATTGGTGTAGTGATCGCTGTTCACGGTCCTGTTCATGAGGGCAATGTCATCTTTACGCCCCACCACGAGCTGGCTCAGATTCCATTTCGGGACATTGCCGAAGAATTAGTCGATTATCCGGTCTACTTGGAAAATGAAGCGAATCTATCTGCTTTAGGGGAGTATACCTTCTCTTCGAAATCTTCTAGTTTGATCTGTATCAATATGCATAGCGGCATCGGTGCGGGAATTGTGCAGAACGGTATTCTACAAACCGGGACAAATGGACTGGCGGGAGAAATCGGGCATCAAATCGTGGTACTTGATGGGATTGAGTGTCCTTGTGGCAATCACGGCTGTCTGGAAATGTATGCTGCAAATAAAGTTTGTTTTGAAAAATTTGCGAACATAAAATCGATGGATTATGTGAATGCCATCATTTTGCGCGAATATTACCAAAATAATGATCCGGATGCGATTCATGTAACTGAGGAAAATGTCCATTACTTAAGTGCTGGCATCAACAATCTGGTTGTACATTATGATCCAGAGGTCATCATCTTGAATAGTTCTTTGTATCATGAAATTCCTGATATGATTGGGCAATTAACAAAATCGCTACATAGTCGTTTCTCTGAAAAAGTGATTGTTAGAAGTAGTCTATTAGATGAAAAAGCTACCTTGCTAGGCGGCCTTGTTTTTAATCTTCAACGTTTCCTAAACATCAAACACTTAAAGCTGACCAATTAACTGTTCCACTATCTGAATGTTTATTATCACTTCGCGCTTCACATTACTCCTAATAAATAGCCCTTAACTAGGTGTTCATTTCCACCTAGTTAAGGGCTTCATTCCTATTTTACGGAATCAGCTTCATCCCCATATTCCTTGTATTCAAAGAAATCGAATTGGGCTTCAGTTTCATATCCAGAATAATCCACTGCGGCCAACCCTACAAAGGCGCCAGTGAAAAAGCCGCCAGATGTTTGCAGTACATAGTCATCTGACAAAACAGCTGCATTTAGCGTCACAGGGATCGTCTGCCAATTGTTTCCATCAAACGAGTATTCATAAGTATAGGTTTGTTTTCTTGCTTTTGTTTTAAACCAGACATACTCGATCCCCTCCGGAACATTGATGGCTGCGTCCTTTAAATAAGAGGTGTAAACACCCCTGTTATTCTCAGCTACCTCAATAACTGTGCCATTTATTTCATTCCACGTCACAAATACAAAGGACCAATGCTTGTCATTATAATAGTTGGTCAATCCTGCCATTTGCTGATACGAAAATGGGGAAAATTTTACTTTTGTCACGGCATCAAAATAGAAGGCTTGCCATCTGCGAGCAATCATGGATAAGTCATGGCAGTTAGCAAGACTACCCCGGCCAATCAATTTCAGTTGTCCGTTTCCAACACGCCCCATCTGACTTGAAAATGGCACGCGCAGTGTATTCCAGTTTATATCCAGTTTTTCATCTTGGAAATCATCGATTTGTGAATGATCGTTTGGTGCTTCCGTCAAAATCGCATCTTTAGGTGCATCAACATAAGTTGTTCCTCCGTGCCCCCCTACTATTCTTGGCCAGCCATCTTGATCCCATTCGACTTTTTGAATCGATGTTTCTCTACCTAATGTTGACCATCCTCTTGGATCAGTAATCGATTCATTTGGATGATGCCATGGCCGTGCAGCGAGTGAAGCATAATACCATTCACCACTTGGCGTATCTACTAAGGCACCATGTCCTTGTTTTTGTAGATAGGAATTTGGGGTATCAAAGTTCGTTAGGAATGGACCATCTGGTTCCGTTTCAAATGAATCTGCCTCCAATGTTTTAGAGCGTGCCACCACTTCTTGGTGGGTAAAAACAGTTCCCCCTTCTGCCGCAAAAAGATAATAATAACCATTGATTTTGTAAAGGTGCGGTCCTTCAACTAATTTGACTGCTGTCCCGCGATAGATGGTTCTAGCAGTATCTGGCTTTAATTTCATCGTCTGTGTATCAAATTCTGTTAACGTGATTCCGTCAAATGGATGATGGTATTCGCGGTGATCCCATGTTTGTTGGACTAAATATTTGCGATTGTCCTCATCATGGAATAAAGAAGCATCGAAACCAACACCATTCAATTTAATCGGATCAGTCCAAGGACCCTTGATATCTGTCGCTGTCGTCAAGTAATTGGTCATATCTTTAAATGCACCATCAACTACTTTGACATCCGTATAGACTAACCAAAATTTTCCATCTGCATAGGAGAGATCTGGTGCCCAAATTCCGCCAGAAGAAGGGTTTCCTTTCATATCCAATAATGTCGTTGTTGATAAAGGAGAAGGCAATAGATTCCAATGAACCAGATCTTTTGACTCATGCAATCTCACTCCTGGAAACCATTCAAATGTCGAATTGGCAATATAATACGTATCTTCGACGCGAATGATCGATGGGTCTGCATTAAAACCAGGTAAAACAGGATTTTTAATTTTCATACTAACTACCTCCGTATATCCATTATTTAATAAAGGGCGGCTTATTTTACATCGTTTTCAAAGCCCTCCTAATTTTTTCTAGCAACAATCAGCCGAATGAAACGCTTTCATATCGGCGTATATTAGACCCCTTGAAACACCATTTAGTTCTTTCAACTATATTGAAGTCACAATAGGAGTCACGCAATAGCATTGACTAGTTAATTAACATATAGGGAAATCTTTCGGTAATAGAACTCATCTCCCGTTATCATTTCTTCTTTTTTCTGAGCTAGCAATCGCTCTAAGAAACATCCTTTGTCAGTGACCATGGTGACAAACAAGTTAGTTCGTTTTATTTCCAAACCAACTATATTCCTCATAGTACACGCTTACAAGAAAAAAAGCAAGACCTGTTTTTTCCCGTAAAAATCATTTCCTGCGCATTCCCTCTATTTAGCTACTATTTTCATTCGTTCAACTTATATCTAGAAAATTTCTAGACCCTAATTTACTTATAACAGTCTCAGCTTCTTTCCATTTATAGTGTCTGTAAAACAAAAGACCATTTAGATTCTGTTTAAAAAAAACTGTCCAACAACAGATCTCTTGATCGTTGCTGGACAGTTTTTTGTTTGATTCGTCTTCTATTTCAATGGTTTCCATTGCCAATCTTGGACTTCAGCAATGTCATAGCCATTCTCACGGATAAAGTCATGGTGATAGGCAACCGTCTCTGTCATTCGTTGCGCAAAGTCGGCAGCTTGTTCGCCATAGACCCACTCAGCGCCGTCTTTCGCTAAATGGAAGCGATCAAGTTCAGATAAGATCCGCATGTCAAATGGTGTGGTGATATCGCCATTTTCACGATAGCCATGAATATGCAGACGCTGATTCTTGCGGCCGAAGAAAATGTCCCGAATCAGTCCTTCATAGCCATGGAAAGCAAAAATGATTGGCTTGTCCTTAGTAAAGTAAGCCTCAAATTCTTCATCTGTCAATCCACGAGGATCGACATCCGGATGACGTATTTTCAATAAATCAACAACATTGATAAAGCGGATTTTCAACTCTGGAAACGCCTCATTCAGCAGGCTTACAGCAGCGAGAGCTTCTAAATTTGGCTCTGTCCCTGCTGCAGCGATCACCAAATCAGGTTCTCCTTGGTCTGTTGAAGCCCAATCAATGATCTTTAAGCCGTCTTTTACCAATATCTCCGCTTCTTCTGCCGTATAAAACTGCGGCCGAGGATGTTTCGAAGAAACAATCAGATTGATCTGTTCTTCAGTTTGGAATGTTTCTGCCATTACAGCCATCAAGCTATTGGCATCTGCTGGTAGATAGACCCGTACGAATTCCGCTTTTTTCTCAGCGATATGTGTCATGATCCCTGGGTCTTGATGGGTATACCCATTATGGTCTTGCTGGAATACGGTTGAGGAAGCAATCAAATTCAATGACGGATAGGCATGGCGCCAAGGCAATTCTTTCGATTTACGCGTCCACTTAAAGTGCTGAGTGATCATGGAATCAACCACTCGCAAGAAAGATTCATAGCTAGCAAAAAAGCCATGACGCCCAGTTAAGACGTAGCCTTCTAGGAAGCCTTCTGCTTGATGCTCCGATAATTGGGAATCAATCACCCGTCCGGTAGCACTTAGCCATTCATCATAGTTTGGCTGTTTTGGTTCTAACCATTGGCGATTTGTCACTTCAAAAACATGGTTCAAACGATTGGATTTGGCTTCATCCGGACCAAAGATTCTAAAATTAGTCGGGTTTTCAACAATCAAATCCCGAGCAAACTTTCCGAACTCCATCATGTCTTGAGCAGTGGTTGAGCCAGGAACACCAATATCGATCGCATGCTGTCGCCAATCAGTGATTTTCAACGGTTGAGGATCGATTCCCCCGTTAGTGATGGGATTCATTGCCATCCGTTGCTGTCCTTTCGGCGCGAGTTCTTGAATCTCAGCCTTGATGCGGCCAGATTCATCAAAGAGTTCTTCTGGCTTATACGATTTCAGCCAATCGATTAGTGCATCCACGTGCTCCATCTGATGCGCATTGACTGGGATAGGTACTTGGTGGGCGCGAAAACCGCCTTCAATCGGCTCTCCCTCCCAAATTTTTGGTCCTGTCCATCCTTTAGGTGTGCGCACGATCAGAACAGGCCAGTGGGGCATGACTGCTTCATCAGCTTTTCCTTGACGAGCTTTGGTTTGAATCGCTTTGATCTGCTCAACGGCGCGGTCCAATGCTCTCGCCATTTGCGGATGAACAGTAGCAGGATCATCTCCCTCAACAAAATAAGGTGTCCAACCCATTCCTTCAAAATACTTGGTTAGGTCTTCATCCGATTTGCGAGCCAGAATCGTTGGATTAGAGATTTTAGCACCGTTCAGATGTAAGATCGGCAGAACAGCCCCATCATTTACCGGATTGATAAATGTATTAGAAAACCAGCTGCCCGCTAACGGACCGGTTTCAGCTTCGCCATCTCCAACCACAACAGCAGCGATCACATCAGGATTATCAAGGACAGCTCCTGTTCCATGCGCGATGGAATAACCTAGTTCGCCCCCTTCATGGATCGATCCTGGTGTTTCTGGTGCCGCATGGGAAGCAATTCCTCCTGGGAAGGAAAAAATTTTGAAAATATGCTGCATCCCGGCCTCATCTTGGGTTACTTCTGGATAGATTTCCGTATAACTTCCATCTAGATAGGCATTCGAAACCATCACCTGACCTCCATGACCAGGTCCTTCAATGTAGAACATATTCAAATCATATTTATTGATGACACGATTCAAGTGGGTGTAGATAAAATTCTGACCAGCAATGGTGCCCCAGTGACCAATCGGATTGACTTTCAGATCTTTTTCTTCAATGGGCCGCCGTAACAGTGGATTGTCTTTCAAATAGATTTGTCCGACAGAAAGATAGTTGGCTGCCCGCCACCAAGCATTCATTTTGTCAAAATACTCTTGGGTATCAAATGTTGTCTCCATACTACTCCTCCTTGCTTTCTCTTAATTAAAAGTCTATGCGTCTCGATTTTAAAAGTCAATTTTGCTGATTGTACACCTTGCATCTCTCTTATGATTTGTCTGCTTCAGCACAAGAAAAAACAAGACCAGAGTTCCTCCCAACATGTTTCAGTATGAGAGGGTTTGGTCTTGTCAGTGTTGGCTCTTTTCTGTTGTCTTGTCTACTTTTTTAATAGCTACTTGATCGTCACATAGTCCAAACCAACGAGTTTTGCCCACGTCTCGATTTGATCTGACGTCAACGCTAATGAAACAACCGTATGATGTCCGCCTCCCGTTTCGATCCATTGTTTGACTCCTTGATGAAAGTCGGGACGAGGCGTCCACATCACGCGAGCCACCGGCAATTTAGGTGCGGCTTCTGTTGGCTCAAAAGCATCGACTTCATTGATCAATAATTTATAGTGAGTGCCAAAGTCGGCCATAGATACAACTACTCCTGCGCCACCTTGTCCGTCAAAGACTAATCGTGCTGGGTCTTCTCGATCCCCCATTGATAGCGGCGAAACGACGATTTTTGGTTTATTGACAGCCAATACTGGATCCACTTCCATCATATGCGACTGCAAGATGGCTTCTTTGCCTTCGGTCAACTCATAGGTATAGTCTTCCATAAAACCGGTTGCTTTATTATGTGCCATGATCTTCATAAGACGATCGATGGCTGCTGTTTTCCAGTCACCTTCACCAGCAAATCCGTATCCTTCCGCCATGAGTCGCTGTACAGCTAATCCTGGTAGCTGTTGCATGCCATAAAGATCTTCAAAGTTGGTCGTAAACGCACTATAGCCTCCTGCTTCTAAGAAACGGCGGATGCCGATTTCTTGTTTGGCCTGTACTTTCACATGTGCTTCCCAGATTGCGGCTTCATAATCTCCCTGATCAAACTCATACAAATTACGGTATTCTTCAAACAAGTCATTGATCTCTTCATCGGTCACAGCATCGATTACTTGAACAAGATCACCAATGCCAAAGTAATCCACGGTCCAACCAAATTGGATTTGTGCTTCGACTTTGTCCCCTTCTGTTACCCCAACATTGCGCATGTTGTCGCCGAAACGAGCGACTTTGATAGCAAAACTTTCATTGTAAGCAACCGCCACATCCATCCAAGCTGCGATTTCTATTTGGACCGTCTCTTTTTTCCAATAACCGACAACGATTTTGTTTTGTTTCTGCAAACGCGCATTGATAAAACCATATTCGCGATCCCCATGGGCTGCCTGATTCAAATTCATAAAGTCCATATCGATGGTCTCCCAAGGAATGCGTTCATTGTATTGAGTCGCCAAATGAAGCAATGGTTTTTGCAGCAGTTTCGTTCCCCGGATCCACATTTTTGCTGGTGAGAAGGTATGCATCCAAGTAATGACACCAGCTACTTCATCCCGATAATTGACTTCCTTCATGATCTTTGTAATCGTGTCCGCAGTGACTGCCAATTCTTGTAAAACGACTGGATAAGGCAGATTTCCACTGTCATTCAAGCGTTTGACCATTTCAGCTGCATGATCCCGGACTTCTTGCAAGGCTTCTTCCCCATATAAGTGCTGAGATCCTACAACGAACCAAAATTCTTTTTTACTGATTGCTAACATATTGTCTGCTCCTTCTTGATTATTTTTGCCCATAGTAGGCATCTTTGCCATGTTTTCGTAGATAATGCTTGTCAAGGATGCGCTGCGGCAGTTCCGGTGCATAACTATTGATCTGACGCGTCACAACGTTCATCTTTGCTACTTCTTCTAAAACGACTGCGTTCATGACTGCACTTTGAGCATCTTTGCCCCAAGTGAATGGACCATGTCCCTGCAGCAAGACGCCGGGAATCTCTAAAGGTTGGATACCGCGTTCCTGGAAAGTTTCAACAATCACGTTTCCAGTCTCTGCTTCATAACCACGGTCAATTTCTTCCTGTGTCAAAAAGCGCGCACAAGGGACACTGCCATAAAAGGTGTCAGCGTGGGTCGTGCCCATTGCCGGCAAATCAACTCCTGCCTGTGCCCAACTTGTTGCCCAAGTGGAGTGGGTATGGACGATGCCGCCAATTTCTGGAAACGCTCGATACAATACAGCGTGAGTAGGGGTATCAGAAGAAGGATTCATCTTTCCTTCAACAACGTTCCCCTCAAAATCGCAGACCACCATATCACTAGCTTGCATCGTTTCATAATCAACCCCACTAGGTTTGATCACAAATAGCTGCTGGCTGCGGTCAACGGCAGACACATTGCCCCAAGTGTATTTGATCAAGCCCTGTTTTGGCAGAGCTAAATTGGCTTGGAAGACGGCTTCTTTCAATTTTTCTAACAAATGACTCACCTCTATTTTTGTTTTAAATCAATCCATCGATCGCTGCTTGCTCGATCGGCAGACCGTGTTGGTAGCGCTTAACAAACTCAGTAAAACCAACTATATCCTCAGGTAATGGCGCTAAAGTTGTCCCTTCTTTTCCTTGGAAAACTCTGGATAAAAAGACTGTAAGTGTTTCTTCTACCGATTTTTTTTTCATAAATGCTGCCAGTAAAGCGATGCCCCAAGCACCACCTTCTCCTGCTGTTTCCATCACCGTCACTGGTGCTTCCATCGCAGCAGCCAACACCCGCTGCGCAACAGTCGGAGTCTTGAAAATCCCTCCGTGTCCTACGATTCGGTCGATCTTGACTTGTTCTTTAGTTAGGATATCCATCCCGATCTTCATCGCACCAAACGCACTAAACAAATGGAGCCGCATAAAGTTTGCTAAAGTAAAGCGGCTTTCTGGGGAGCGAACAAACAATGGTCTACCAGCTGCTATTTTTGTAATATTCTCTCCTGAGTAATACCCATAAGACAACAACCCACCACAGTCAGGATCTCCTTTCAGTGCTTGGTTGAACAATGTCGTAAACAGAGCTTCTGTGCTCATTTCGACCCCTGCTGCTTCTACAAATTCCCGAAAAACTTTGACCCATGCATTGATCTCCGAAGTACAATTATTCGTATGAACCATGCCAACTAAATCTCCTGCTGGCGTTGTTACCAGATCAATTTCTGGATAGACTTTAGAGAGACCGCTTTCAAGAACGATCATAGCAAAAGCTGATGTTCCGGCAGAGACATTCCCACTCCTTTGCGCAACACTATTCGTCGCAACCATTCCGGTTCCCGCATCTCCTTCGGGTGGACAGAATGGAATACCCGGCAACAATGTTCCTGTTGGATCTAACCGCAAAGCACCTGCTGCCGACAAAGTGCCTGCTGCTTCACCAGCCACTAAGACTTTGGGCAAAATATCTGCTAACTGCCAAGGTAAATTTTCTGGAAGGATCAGATCATCAAACTGGGCCATCATCTGTCGATCATAGTCTTTTTGTAGGCTGTCGATTGGGAACATTCCCGAGGCATCCCCAATACCGATTACTTTTTCACCTGTCAGCTGCCAATGAACATAGCCCGCTAATGTCGTCAAAAAGTTGACTTCCGGTATATGCGCTTCTTGATTCAAAATGGCTTGGTACAGATGAGCGATACTCCAGCGTTGCGGAATATTGTATTGGAACAATTCAGTTAGAGCCTTTTCGGCTGCTTCTGTGCTGGCATTGCGCCAAGTGCGGAAAGGCACCAATAACTGATCATTCTCATCAAAAGCGAGATACCCATGCATCATAGCGGAAAAACCAATTGAACCAATTCTCGTCAAAGGTTCCCCGTATCGGGATTGAACAGAAGCTGCTAATGCTTGATAGCTTTCTTGGATTCCTTGCCAGACAGATGCCAAAGAATAGGTCCAGACACCATCTAATAACTGATTCTCCCACTCATAACTACCGGTTGCGATGGTTTGAAATTGCTCATCGATCAAGACAGCTTTAATTCTTGTGGATCCTAACTCGATTCCAAGTGCCGTGCGCCCTTCTTGAATCGCTTCACTTATTTGCTGCTCCATTTCTCTTCTCTCCTTTTGAATTTTGATATACATGAATCACGAATGGCTCATGACGGAGCCGCGAACAATCAATTCTGGCTCATAATAAAACGTTTCTTCCAACGTAGTTCCTGAGGTGACCCATTGTACCGCTAAAATCCCCATCTCTTCCTTTGGGTGAGCCAGTGTGGTTATTCCTGGTGAAGTCAATGTACTTAAAGGTGAATCATCATTTCCTACAATTGAATAATCTTCTGGTACACGCTTTCCATTGGCTTCTAATTGCTGGATCAACCCATGTGCAATTTCATCGTTATAACAGACGATTCCAGTGATCTCATTCGATTGGTTCAACCGGTCAATCGCTTGTGCAATGACAGCCTCTTTGGTTTCTGTGGTATAAGTCACGACATCTTCAGCAGCAAATGTTTTCTTTGCTTGTTCCAAAGCTTTGACAAAACCTTTCATCCGATATTTCCCTTGTAAATCATCAATTTTAGTGATCAGCATCAAGTGTTGATGCTGCTGTTCCAATAAATAATTCGTGGCTAGATAGCCTGAACGAGTGTCATTGACACAAATATGAGGCAGATCCAGTTCTTCATAGTAGGCATTGATCATCACTAGCGGAATCCCTGCTTCTTTCAATGCCATGTAGTAGGCCAAATTGGGATTGTATTGACTGCTCTTCGTCGGTTCAACGATTAAGCCATCTACTCCTTGGTCCATCATTTGTTGAAGGCAAGCTCGTTCTTGTTCATGGTCATTATTTGTTGATCCCAACAGCAAAGAATAGCCTTGTTCCCGCAATGTCTGCTCGACTCCGCGCATAATTGAAGGGAAGATATAATCCGACAGATACGTCATGATGATGCCAATCGTTTTATGGCTGCGTTGCGGAAGATTCTCAGGTTTTGAAACGTACGTACCAGATCCTCTTTCCTTACGTAAATAGCCTTCGTTTACTAGCAAAGCAATCGCTTGTCGCACGGTATGTCGGCTCAAATGATATTCTTCTTGTAATACAGCCTCCGAAGGAATCGTCATTCCTTCTTTATAGGTTCCTAAACGGATGTTTTCCCGTAATTCATTCGCAAGTTGTTCGTACTTCGTTGTCATATTAATCCCATCTTTCGAAAGTTGTCCGTACATATAGTATATTTAGAATGCGCTTTCTTGTCAATGTAATTTTGTAAAAATCAATTTTTTACCTGAAGCAGAAATATAATAGTCAGTGGCAGCCTCTGCTAAATGCACGATTCGATCAATTGCAACTGTTCAGAAAAGATGAATTGCTATACAATAAATGACAACGACAGCAAAGGAGGTTCTTCCTATTTTCTCTTTTAAAGATATTAAAGAAAATTACCCAAACGCTGCTTTGCATCCAGCAAAATCAACAGATCCAGGAATCGAATCGATTCCATTTGGTCAGAAATTCATCTGGCTGCCTACTGCCGATCTATCGGCAAAAGAAAGAATCATGCTGCAATTAGGCAGCGGTGCACTGTTTCCGGTAATCGACAACCGTTTTCGACCATGGTACCCGATTTTATTTGAACATCAGCCGATAAATGAGACCGGTGATTATCGCTTGTTGCAAGTGAAATTTACGAGTGGGATCGATTTATTGCAGACTGAGTGGCTGCAAGAGATCCAGCAAATGCTCCCCCATGTCGTCGACCTCTTTTTTGTTACCGAAGACAGTGCGTTGATTGTTGAACAGCGGGCTGGTGAGAACTTGCGCTTAGATGAACTGGATGGTTTATTTGTTGCTTTAGATATGGATTTTGACTGCTACTCGCATTTATTTGTAGGGCCGTTTCACCATTCGAGCCATGATTTCACACTTCTGCTGACTGAAGAAATGACTCTTTTTCAACAATTGACTCGACAAACCAATTTAAAAAGTTTGGATCTGGCTACATCTCTAATCCATTTGCTAAGCACTGCCGGTTCCGACTATCAACTATTATTTCGAACACTTTATCAGGATTGGTTTCAGGAAAGCGATCTTATCCATTTGATCGAGTCGCTGTGGAAAAATCAAGGAAATGCCAGTTCTACAGCCAAGTCACTCTTCATGCATCGCAATACACTACTTTATAAGATCGATAAATTCCAAAGTATGACTAATCTGAACTTAAAAGAAATGGATGATCTGCTGCTGTGCTATTTTCTTATCAAAAATTTCGCTCATCCAGCCGATTGAACAACTTGCACAAGAAAACGTTTTTTTTCTTGTGCATATTTCCGTTGCTGAATCAAAGCGTTTTCATTTATGATACAGGTGTAAACTAAATGGAAAGAGGTAATCCTAATGGTAGAAATGGCTCTGAAACACGTGCATAAAAAATACGACAACAATGATAATTATTCTGTAACAGATTTTAATTTAGATATTTCTGATCGCGAGTTTATTGTTTTTGTTGGACCTTCCGGTTGCGGAAAGTCAACAACGCTGCGGATGATCGCTGGATTAGAAGATATTTCTGAAGGAGAATTATCCATCGGCGGCAAAGTAATGAACGATGTCGCACCAAAAGATCGTGATATTGCCATGGTATTCCAGAACTATGCGTTGTATCCACATATGACAGTTTTCAACAACATGGCTTTCGGATTGAAATTACGTAAATACGATAAAGAAGAAATCAAAAAACGGGTAGAAAATGCTGCCGAGATCTTAGGATTGACAGAATATCTAGACCGTAAACCAGCCGCACTATCTGGTGGACAACGTCAACGGGTAGCTTTGGGTCGTGCCATCGTACGTGATGCCAAAGTCTTCTTGATGGATGAACCTTTGTCAAACTTAGATGCGAAATTGCGGGTAGCAATGCGTGCGGAGATTGCGAAACTGCATCAACGTCTTGAAACAACTACGATTTATGTAACCCATGACCAAACAGAAGCGATGACAATGGCAGACCGAATCGTTATTATGAAAGACGGATTTATTCAACAAATCGGTTCACCGAAAGAAGTGTACAACTCACCTAAAAATATGTTTGTTGCCGGCTTTATCGGTTCACCTGCTATGAACTTCTTTACAGTTACTTTGAAAAACGGCATGATCTCAGACGGCCATGGATTAAACTTACGTATTCCTGAAGGCAAAAACAAAGTCCTTATCGAAAAAGGGTACGAAGGCAAGGAATTAGTCTTTGGTATCCGTCCAGAAGATATCCACAGCGAACAAATCGCATTGGAAGCTTCACCAGAAGCAACTGTCCGTGCAGAAGTAGTCGTTTCTGAACTGCTTGGTGCTGAAACAATGCTTTATACAAAGATTGGTTCCACTGAGTTTATCTCTAAAGTAGATGCTCGTGACTTCCATCGTCCAGGTGAAGTGATTGATCTTGCTTTCAACATCAACAAAGCCCACTTCTTTGATAAGACATCTGAGAATGTGATCACGTTGCCTTAATTTGTAGTTTTCTTGCACTGTCCTTGGTTTGCCCCCTAGACAGTTGCAATTAACTAATATCCACTTTTATTCCTTATTTGTATCCCCTGAAAACAGACAGCCCTGCGGCTGTCTGTTTTTGGGTGGATTCTCTTTAGGTGAAGGGACTACTTTGAAGCTCTCTTCTCAAGAAAGCGTACATAAAATTTTTTGATCGTTGGGTATTGACGATATGCCAAGAAAACAACTTTGATTCTTTTAGTAGTAACTGGGTCGACATCAATGATTTTCTTATACCCGACAGTTCCGCATTCTGCTAAAAAGCAATCCTTGCCATCTTTTTCATAATAAAGTACTGCTTTTTCAATTCTCTGACTCTCGCGGATTTCTTCTTGTAAAATCACTGTATTGATTTGTGTTGGTTGTGCAAAAGTCACTGTTACCCACGGCTCATGATCGTTATCCGCAGGTTGCCAATACGTCTTCTTTGATGAGGTAACCTTCTGCAGGCTTTCTTGATCCCAGGGTGATTTTTGGGAAGAAGCTGTGATCTGTCCTTGGTACAACGGCTGATCCGTTTGTAATGGCCGTAGATATTGCCCTAATTGCATCAGTGACTGCTGATCTTTCGGGTGGATCGCCCCATTGGGCATTGGCGGAACATTTAATAAAAATACCGCGTTTCCTCCTACCGCTTTCCGATACAAAGAAAATAATGTTTCGGCACTTTTCACTGCTGTATCCTCTTCCGGATGATAAAACCAGCCGGGTCTGATTGATAGATTGACCTCTGCGGGATACCAGACTAAATCTCTGCTGGAATCGTAGTTTCTCAATACAGATCGGCTACCTAAATCTTCTGCCATACTTGAGATTGTCGTCCGGAATTCTGCTGTGTCTGTTTGTTGTGATTTTTCGGCCGTCTTTTCGGCATCCAATAGCTCACGGGGAACGACACTCCACTCATTCTGCCTTGTGTGCCCGGCTTCATTTCCGATCCAGCGAACATCTGGACCGCAAACGGCAATCACAGCATCCGGCTGTAATTGCCGAATCTGTTGATAATATCTTTGCCAGTCATAAAACTGCCGCTTTCCGTTAGGTCCTTCTCCATTGGCTCCATCAAGCCACACTTCTGCTATTTCACCATACTGCGTCAATAATTCTGTCAATTGACCCACATACACCTCGTTATAGGCCTGTCCGGTGCCGTAGCTTGCGGCGTGCTGATCCCACGGAGAAAGATAGATGCCAAACGCCATCCCTGCTTCTTGACAAGCCTCCGACAATTCTTTGACTAAATCTCCTTTGCCATTTTTCCAAGGTGTATAAGCGACTGTCTGCTGCGAATAGTTGCTGGGCCATAAACAGAAGCCATCATGGTGCTTACAGGTTAAGATCATCCCTTTCATCCCGCTGCATTTGCAAAGCGTGACCCACTCTTTACAGTCCACTGCTTGCGGGTCAAATAGTGCTAAGGATTCTCTCCCATTTCCCCATTCCCGATTCGTCATGGTATTCAAGCCAAAATGAATAAAGCCATAAAATTCCCGTGCTTGCCATAGTAGTTGACGGTAACTCGGACGGATCGCCGTCAATTCTTCAACTTTCATCGCACTTCCCCTTTCTCCAACTGATTGTCAGCAAACTGGAACCCATTCAGATAAGTGTTCTTACTGGCGATGGCTCACTAACCGCAGTTGTTTTGTTTTTGGTCTTTACAGCAAATAGAGTAGTAGATGCCAAATGAATTGACAAGCCACTACTCTAAATTACATAGTTTAGTTTGTTTCACATAGTTTTTTTCCACAGGTTGCGTTCAGGATTGCAACACCAGAATAGCCGAGAACTAATTCAACTGCAATAATGTTAAACTATCTGCTAAGACCGCTTTACCATCAAGAAGCTCGTAATCTTCTGGTGTGATTAGTTTATACGGAACTGCTTTATAGTTCAAAAAATCTTTTAAGCGATTGATTTCATATTTCGATTGTGGTCCAATCAGTAATGCATCAACAGTCTGATTTTGAATGATTTGTTCAGCAATGATTGCTGGTGCTGAATAAATATGGACAGTTATTCCTTGTTCATCCGCTGCTCGCTGCATGTTTTTCACTAATAGACCTGTTGTGATGCCTGCTGTACAGATCAATAAGATCGTCTTTTGTGCTTCTGTCCCCATATTTACAGCCTCCTAAGATATTTTCTTTTTCTTATTATAAATATCTAAGACAACTGCTAACAGCAAGATCAATCCTTTGATTGCCTGTTGCCAGTCGACCCCTACACCTAGAATCGACATCCCATTATTCAGTACTCCCATCACTAATCCGCCGACGATCGCACCCATGATCGTTCCGATTCCGCCAGAAGTTGAGGCACCGCCAAAATAAACGGCAGCCATGGCATCCAGTTCCATAGAGGTTCCTGCTTATGACCAGTCTTAGCGCCTGCCAACGACCAGCTGAGGGGACCAATGAATCTGCTAAAGAGAGCATTGTCATTGGCTTTTCGCAATCTGGTACAGAAAGCAGTTGGCGTAAACGTCATACTGAATCGATTCGGACAGAGTTAGAGAAAGAAGGGTATGAAGTACTTTATCGAAATGGCTATATGAATCAAGAAAGACAGATCCAAGATATCCGCAGTTTTATCGTTTACCAAGTAGATGCAATCGTCTTTACTCCATTACAAGAAGATGGTTGGGAACCAATACTCGAAGAGGCGGCCAATGCAGGTATCCCTGTTTTTATCGTTGATCGTCATGTGGATCTGGCAGATCCTTCCTTATTTTTGACACATATCGGTCCTAGTTTCAAAGCGGAAGGCAATCGAGCTGGCCTTTATGTCAGCAATTATTTCAAGCATCATGAAAATGAAACGATCAACGTGCTGGAGTTGACCGGACTCAGTGATACATCCCCTACGCAACTACGTTCAGATGGCTTTCGAGAAACCATCAAACGAGATTATGCGAAAAACAATGTCACTATTCAAGTAACTGATGCCTTGAATGGCGACTTCATTCGTAGAAAAGGCAAAGAAGTGATTGAACAATATATTGCAGAAGGAAAAATGGCCGACATCGATGTTTTATTCAGTCATAACGATGAAATGACTATCGGCGCGTTAGAAGCCTTGAAACAAACAGATATCGTCCCTGGAAAAGACATTGTTATCGTTACGATTGATGCTCAAAAAGAAATGATCGACAATTTGAAAAACGGCATCGTTAATTGCGTTGTTGAATGTAATCCCGATGCTGGTATCTTCGTTAAAAATGCTATTTCCCGTTATTTAAGTCGGGGCAGAAGTGCAGTTCCAAAAGAAATCTATGTCCACGAGACAGTTTTTTCAAGTGATATGGATTTTGACCAGATTCCACCCCGAAATTATTAAGGAGTCATTCATGAAAAAGACAAGTATAAAGGGCATCTTCCAACAAACCAATAAATTGATGATCTTAGTCGCTTTTCTTCCTTTATTGATCAGTAGTATCTTTTATTCCCGCCAAATTTTTATTTATCAAAATACGATCAACAATATTGAAGAAGCCAATCAGCTCTCGGGTAAAGTGGATGCAATTGTTTTAGAAGAAATGTGGGATCTTGTCTTTGGCCAAAAGAGCGTGGCGGATGTTCAAGTCAACAACGTCATTGAAGAATTGCGCGCGGATCTTGACCATATCCAAACAAATACGAATACAGCCAAAGAAAAGAACACGTTGGCTGTTGCCTTACGTACACTGGATTCATTAGAAACCTACCAAAACAAGCTCATCGAAAATATTGCTAACGATGAACCACTAGAAAAAAATCAATATGTGATGGTCCAGGTGGATTCTGTGATTGAATTATTATCTGAAATCCTGCAGGAATTTGTTCGTGTAGAGATTAGTTTGGCAAGTCAAACCAATCAAGATTTGATTCAATCTGTCTTGTTATTGATCGCTTTTCAATTGCTTTTGATTCTTTTGATTATTTACTTTATTTCTAAAAATCGCCGCTTTGTTCGCGAAAATCTCCAAAATCCATTGGATCGTCTAGTCGAATTATCTGATGAACTTGCCCAAGGGCATCTCGGCTTTCGAGCAGTCCTGCCTGATACACCGGAATTGCGCACATTGACGAGCAGTTTGAATAAAATGGCGGATGATTTAACCCGTTTATTAGAAGAGAATGCTTTGAAACAATACCATTTGGCTCAAAGTGAAGTTCGTGTGTTGCAAGCACAGATCACGCCTCACTTTATTTACAATAGTTTGGATGCGATCGTCTCTTTGATCGAAGTAGAACGATATGAACAAGCAACTGAAATGACGTACGCCCTCTCCGATTTTTTTCGGATTTCACTAAGCAAAGGGCACGACTGGATCCCTCTTTCAAAAGAGTTGCGCCATGTTGCTGACTATTTAACGATCCTAAAGATCCGTTATGGGGAGATGCTGACCTATGAAATCAACCAGCAGACCACTTCCCAAGACCTACTAGTTTTAAAGATGATCCTACAGCCTTTAGTTGAAAATGCCGTCTATCATGGCACCAAGTTTGTACGCCGAGTAGGAAAAATCACCATCACGATTCAGGAATATGAACAGACAATCCAGATGTCTGTCCGTGATAACGGTATTGGCATTTCCCACGAACGATTAATGGCCATCCAGCATAATCTGAAAGAAAATACAGATCCCGATCCAGAAAATGGGTATGGTCTTTATAATGTTTATCGTCGTCTATTACTAAATTACGGTAGTGACGTACAATTTGATATCGCGAGTATTGAATCACAAGGAACAACGATTTCGATCATCGTTCCTAAAAAAGGAGGAGCCCACTAATGTACAAAGTCTTCATAGTTGAAGATGAACACCTGATCCGTGATAACTTGCGGCATCAGATTATTTCTCTAGCTGAAAAATACCCCATTATTTATAGTAATGAAGCGGCAGATGGCGAGTTGGCACTTGCATCGATTCTTGACATTCGTCCAGATATCATTTTGACGGACATCAAAATGCCTTTTATGGATGGACTGACCTTTGCCAAAGAGGCCAAAAAATTATTGCCACTTGTTCGAATTATTTTTATTAGCGGCTTCGATGATTTTGATTACGCAAAAACAGCGCTACAATTGCAAGCTGATGACTATTTGTTGAAACCGATCAAAAATGAGGACCTTGAACAGACATTGATTAAAGTCATTGCTGCATTGGACCAACAGTCCCAAGAACAACACTATCTCTCACAAGATGATGAACTCCTGCGAATGGAGGTCAGAAAGAATCTCTTTTTGAATACTCTTTTCGCAAGTAAAATCACAATTTCAGAAGCTTTCCAGCAAGCGACCGAGCTAAAGCGTTCCTTTTCTGGTAAACAATTTTGTGTCTTGTTGGCCAAGACACCATACAATCAGAATTTTTCGGATTATACCCGCTTCAGTAAGCAGTTGACTTCTACTTATGGTTCCGATGAAACAGTCTTATTCTCCAGCATTTCCAGTCGCTTCATCAAATTCCTGCTTTTTGATTTCAACAAAGATGCTGTACTCGAGAAAGCCTACCAAATGGCACAAGCGCTCACCCATGACTCAAGTGAGGAAGTGGCAGTTGCCATCGGACCGGTAGTTGAGCGGTTTTCGGACATTCCAACTTCCTATCACAAAGCCAACGGGATGTTGAAAACGTATGGCGGCATCCGCAAGGAAAAGATCATTAGCTATGAGGATGATATGAAAGAAGGAGAATTATCTCCTACGAATCCTTTCAAAATCGACCTTGCCGAACGAATCTCCCAGACTGAGCCAGAGGCGATCAATGACTTAGTCAATGAAATCATGTCCGCTCAAGGAACTGCAGAAAGAACCCAAATGTATCGTTTTTTTGTTCTGGTAGAATTGATTGCGCTGGTAAAAAAGCGTGAAGGCAAAGAACAAAAGGACTTGCTAGCTCAAACTGCGGATTTAGACTATTTATCCCAACTGACAAGTGAGCCACACAACTACCAAGACAAAGTGACTGCACTGCTTACATACTTAGTCAAGCAGCAAATCAATCCGGCAATGGCAAAGTATCAAAGTGTGATCAGTCAGGCAAAACAGTTTATTGACAAAAATTTTTCTGATCCAAATATTTCGTTGAATGTCGTTGCAGAAAAAGTCAACTTGAGCCCCGCCCATTTCAGTACGATTTTCTCGCAAGCAACCGATGCCACATTCATTGAATACCTCACAGAACAGCGGCTTTCATTGGCAAAAAAACTACTGATCACAACAAATTTGCGCCTTTCCGAGATCGCCTTTGATATTGGTTACAATGATCCAAATTACTTCTCTTTCCTATTCAAGAAAAAAGAACAGATTTCACCCAAAGAGTATCGTCAGATCCACCATTGACAGAAGTTCAAAAAAACCAGCCCAACCTTATACATAAGGCTGGACTGGTTTTTTAGGCTAGCAAATAATGCAAGAAGCAAAATCGTTGAACGAACAAAATCAATACTGGCGTCTTGCCTTCAGCCGTTCGTCATTCTTTTTTCTCCATCGCCGCTTTTAATGCTGCAGCCAATGGACTTTCTTGCGGTTCTTCCTGATTGATCTTTTGCATCAACCGGCGTTCTTCATGTTTGGTCAATTTTTTGTTACGCTCTTTCTTATCTGCCATTTTCTCGGTGATCCCATCGAACTTGCAACGGAAGAAAGCACCATTCTTTCCTTCAATGATCTCCATCTTTCGATGACATTGTGGACAGCGATGGTTAGACACTTTAGGATCTTTACGACGACGATACTTACAGGTTTGACTTGAACAAACATAGATCTTGCCATCTCGGGTACTCTTTTCCCTTAATGGTTCCCCGCATTCAGGACATCGTTTTTGCGTTAAGGAAAAGTCTTGATATTTGCTTTCGCTTTGCTTGATTTCTTTGACTAATTGCTTGGTATGTTTTTCTATCTGAGCAAGGAATTTTTGTTCCGAGTATTTTCCTTTAGCGATCAGTTCTAATTCCTTTTCCCATTTCTCCGTCAATTCCGGAGTGACTAAAGATGGGTTGACTAGCACCAACAACTGCTTGCCTTTTGGCGAAACTTGTAAACCGCTAGGTGTTCGCTCCATCAACTCTGACTTGATCAATTTCTCAATGATCTCAGCTCTCGTTGCAGGCGTTCCTAAGCTATGTTTTTCCATTTTGCCTAAGAGCGTACCTTCATTCAATGGTTTCGGCGGCGTCGTTAGTTCCTTTTGAATACTGAATGTTGGTTTGACACTCATTTGTTCCTGCCAAGAAACAGTGGTTGCTTCTTCTTTTGACTTTTTCCAGCCTGCCTCGATCACAGTGTTATGGGTAAAGACAAACACTTCATTACCAAATTTGACTGTAACTTTTTGCTGCTGCTTCTTATGCGGTTTGGCAAAAAGCATCAAAAAACGTTCAACGATCATTTGATAGATTCGCTGTTCGTCATTACTCAATTTTTCATAACGTGCCCGTTGCTCTGTAGGCAACAAGGCATGGTGATCCGTAACTTTCTTATCATTAAACACAGCTTGCTGCTGAACTTGACCGCCATTTTTCAAATAGCTTTTGACTTCAGGAGCAAAATCGGCCACTGCTTGCAACCGTTCTTTCATCGTTGCTTTCATGTCACTGGTTAAGTATTTTGAATCAGTCCGCGGATACGTGACGATTTTATGGGTTTCATACAAGCTTTGGACCAATGACAACGTTTTTTTGGCAGAAAAGTCATAGCGATGATTGGCTTCTCGCTGAATCTCCGTCAAATCATAGGGTAAAGGAGCCGCTTCGGTTTTGATCTTCTCTTCAATAGACGCAACACGGCCATTTTGCTGACTCATCTTTTGAACCAGTGCTTCGGCTTCGCTACGGTCTTTCAATTGATAAGGATTGCTTTGTTGCCGCTTTGCTTTACTGTCGCCCACTTCTAAGTTGATGACATAATAGGTTTGGGGGCGGAAACCTTCAATCTGTTTCTCTTGTGCGCGAACCAAAGCAAGCGTTGGTGTTTGAACTCGGCCAGCGCTTAAATTATCCTGATATTTCACTGTTAAGGCACGGGTCACATTCAAGCCGACTAGCCAGTCTGCTTTTGCCCGAGCAATGGCAGAATGATACAAGTTATCATACTGCTTCGCCGGCTGCAACTTTGAGAACCCTTCTTTGATAGCCTTAGGGGTCTGAGAGGAAATCCAAAGCCGCTTGACAGGTTTGTCACAGCGGACCCACTCTAAGATCCATCGGGCCACCAACTCGCCTTCTCGTCCTGCATCGGTAGCGATCACGACTTCCGACACATCTTTGCGATGTGCCAGTTGTTTGATTGCTTTCAACTGATGCCCCGTCTTAGGCAATGGTTTGATCCCGATCGTTTTGGGAACCATCGGTAATGTTTCCATCTGCCACGAGGCCCATTCTTTGTTTAAATCTTCGGGCATTTTTAGACCTAATAAATGACCAAGGGCCCAAGTAACGATTACCTTGGGTCCTTCGTAATAATTTTTATTTTTTTGATTACAACCCAATACTTTGCTGAGGTCTTTGGCAACGCTTGGCTTTTCCGCTAGAATTAGTTGTTTCATAAAAATCTTTCCTGCTTTCATCGACGACTTGTTGGTATTCTTTAAGTAGTGCCAACCCAATATATTGTTGGAGATAATCGTCGCATTCTTCACACCAGCGTTCTTCGTCTTCATTCCAAAAAGCCGTCATAAAGTTGGTTTTTGCATTTATGTACGAATACTCTTTCCGAATCTCGTGCCATTTTTCTTCGTAAAATGACTGTGCTTCCGCAAAAGATGCAAATGTGAACGCCTCTTGAATATCTGCCTGCCATCCTTCAAAAAACCACCATGGCTCGTTATCACCATACATGACTATTACTTGATACATCCCATCGCTCCTCTCAAGATTCCTTTCCCATATTAGTCACTTTTACCAAAAGTTGCAAGGAATAAGTCTCAACAATTAAGCACCCTTTAAAAAATTCAAAAAATCATCGTTTTTTTATGTTTTTATACTGTCTCTTAAGATGACATCAAAATGATGTTACCCTTAGTCTAGCATAGAACACAGGGAATGTGAATATAACAAGAAAAGATAACAACTCTACATAGGTGAAATTATTTTACTTGGAAAATTTTTTTATGGCAAGAACAATTATGTTACACTAAACAAAAAATCTGTTAGGAGTTGGCGCGTTGATGTACCTTAATCAAATTACTTTTCCTGATCGTGAATCCGAAGGGTCATTTTTTGCGGGGATTATGCGAACTGTCTATGATTCCTATTACCCCTATCAAGTCTTGTCAAAGAACGCCTTTTCTCAAATCGATTTTGAACCAATCACTATCCTTTACGGAGGCAACGGTTCAGGAAAAACCACCGCACTGAACGTCCTTGCTGAGAAGATCGGCGCGCAACGGTCCGCCGCTTATAATCGTTCCAACTTCTTTGAAGATTACCTTGATCAATGCCATTGCATAGTTACCAACGAACCTAAAATCAAGCAAATTTTGACCAGCGATGACGTATTCGACTATATGCTCGACATTCGCAATTTGAATCAAGGCATTGATCGCCGCCGAGAAGAAATCTTCGACGAATATTTTGAAGCCAAATATGCAAATTTTCGTTTTAAAGGCTTTGAAGACTATGAGAGATTAAAAAAAATCAACCTCGCACGTTCCAATACACAATCGAAATTCACACGTAAAAATCTGATGGATAATGTCCGTGAATTCTCAAACGGAGAAAACGCGGCAAGCTTTTTCCAAGAAAAAATCGTGCCTAATGGACTGTATCTTTTAGACGAACCAGAAAATTCACTGTCGGCCCAACGACAAATTGAGTTAGTCGCATTTATCGAAGACATGACCCGCTACGAACATTGTCAATTTGTCATCGCTACCCACAGCCCTTTTGTCCTCTCCATCAAAGAAGCAAAGATCTACGATTTGGATCAAAAGCCGGTGGATGTGCGTCGCTGGACACAGTTGGAAAATGTTCAGACCTACTACCGCTTTTTCCAAATGCATCAAGAAGCTTTTGAAGATGAAAAAAGACGTACCGATCAATAAGAATCTCCTAGAATCACATAGAAAACGATCCGAAAGATCATGCCTGCAAATCCATACAGGCATCACTGATCATTCGGATCGTTTCAATTATCACTGCTGCAATCGTTCGAATCGTTTAGACATATTGCAATTCTTTTGCTTCTTGGTAAGCGGCATCGATCAAGCCACCGCCAAGACATTCCATGCCATCATAAAAGACCACTGCTTGTCCTGGGGTGATTGCCCGAACGGGTTCATCGAAGATCACTTCGGCACGGTCATTATCTAGCAAGCGGACAGAGACGCCGACATCTTGTTGACGATAACGGAATTTGGCTGTGCACTTGAATTCACTTGGACGATCCGTGTCTGTCGTAAAGTGGATTTGACTTGCTTCCAACCGATCCGCATACAATGCTGGATGGTGGAATCCTTGTCCCACATACAATGTGTTTGTTGCTAAATCTTTGCCGACAACAAACCACGGTTCTTGTGAAGTGCCGCCGCCACCGATTCCCAATCCTTGACGTTGGCCGATGGTATAGTACATCAGACCATCATGTTGTCCTTTGACTTCACCATCTAATGTGACCATGTTGCCTTTTTTTGCTGGCAAGTAATTGCTTAGAAATTGTTTGAAATTCTTTTCACCGATAAAGCAAACACCTGTAGAATCTTTTTTCTTAGCTGTTGCTAAACCAGCTCGTTCAGCAATGGCCCGTACTTCAGATTTTTCCATGCCGCCTAAAGGGAACATGGTTTTACTCAATTGTGCTTGCGACAGTTGGCTCAAGAAATACGTTTGGTCTTTGTTGCTATCCACTCCGCGCAGCATATGGGTAACCCCATTTTCATCCGTTTCGACTTGAGCATAGTGTCCAGTTGCCACATAATCAGCACCAAGATCCATGGCATAATCTAAAAAGGCCTTGAATTTGATTTCTTTGTTACACATAACATCTGGGTTTGGTGTACGTCCAGCTCGATATTCAGCTAAGAAATATTCGAAAACGCGGTCCCAATATTCTTTTTCGAAATTGACTGAATAATAGGGAATGCCGATTTGAGCTGCTACTTTAGCCACATCTTTGTAATCTTCCGTTGCAGTACATACACCATTTTCATCGGTATCGTCCCAATTTTTCATAAAGATCCCGACAACATCATACCCTTGTTCTTTCAGCAAAAGTGCTGTTACCGACGAGTCCACCCCGCCACTCATTCCAACCACCACACGGGTGTTTTCGTTAGACATGATTTTTCACCATCATTTCAATTATAGATTCTGAAATCATCTACGATTTGAAGGTCGCAACTTTTCAGTAATTTGCATTATACAACAGATTGGCAAAAAATTCACGGAGAGTTTCATCGGTTTAGCTTTTCCTGTAAAAAACTTAGATACTTCTTTAAATTCAAAAAAACCTTTCCCACATAAATAGTTCCTCCGACAGCTGCTGCTTAAGCCTAATGCTAGCCTGCTTTCAAGCAAAAAGAAACTATCATAAAATCGTATGAATTTCTTCATAAAATACAGAAATGTCTGTTGCAAGGATCAGCTATACTCCTCTTAGATAATGACAAAAGGGGTAACAGAACATGAACAATCACGCAACGACTGACCGCAGAAATAGAAAAAAGCCAAAAAATTCCGTCAAAAAAAGTATTCTTGTCTTACTGATCATTGTCGCCGGTTCTTTCCTTTTACGACAATTAGTCTTTGAAAGAGTAAAGCATTCCGACTCACAAGATATCGTATTATTGCCAAAGAAATTTTCAGAGCAAGCCAATCAAGTGCTGCAAGAAGTGCTGCCGAAGTCCCAACAAGTCCCTTTGATTTTGCAAAGAGACGAACGTTGGGGGATGAAACGTTACGGCTCTGGGGAACAGCAAAATACCTTTGCCGATAATGGTTGTGCCATCGCATCTTTAGCAATGATTGATTCTTTTTGGCGAAATCAGGCACCAGAACCAGACAATATTCTCAACTGGGCAGGCAACCAATTTTATCTTGCTGATCAAGGAACTAGCTGGCAAATCTTTCCTCAGTTTGCCGAACATTTTGGCTATCAATTCTTAGATCTGGGAAATTCTTTCGAGGAAGCTTACAAGATGATTCAGCAAGGATTTCCCGTCATTGTCTCCGTACAGCCGGGAACATTTACTACCACAGGCCATTTGATGGTATTGGCTTTGAATAGAGAAGGGGGGATTCAAGTGCTTGATCCAAATGATTCACCAGATAAAAACCACTACAAAAAAACTTTCTCTAATGAACTGCTTGCTGCTGAAGGATTGAATTATTGGTGCTTTTGGCTTTGATTTTCAAAAGCAACTTACAGACTTGCACTGTTGACTGAGAACCATCAAAAAAAAACAGACTAGCCGATTAGCTAGCCTGTTTTTATATTTGCCGTAATTATTGAACTCGTGGTTCGTTGTTTTCTTGGATACGGCTGGCAGTTTTGTTGAATGCGCCTTTGGCTTTACGTGTTTGTTTTGAAGCAAATTCTCCAGTTGTTTCTGCAGCACTGCTAACTTTGTCTTGAACAGTTTCTGAATCTTTTTCGAATTGTTCACGAGTTTTAACATCTGCTACATTAACGTTCACTTCGATAACTTCCAAGTTTGTCATTTTGTTGACTTGTGTTGAAACGACTTCTTTGATTTGGTCGTAAATGGCAGTCATGTCGCTACCGTATTCTGCTACGATATCTAAATCTACGGCTACTTGTTTTTTACCAACTTCAACGTTGATACCGGAAGTAACATCATCCGTATTCACTAATTTTCCTGCGATATTTGAGAAGAACCCACCATCAACCGTTAATAGTCCATCTACGGATTCTAGCGCAATCCCGACAATCTTTTGAATTACTTTATCTTCGTAAGTCAATTCTCCTTTAACACCTGCAGTAGTTGTTGGTTTTACTTGATTTTCCATTGTACATTCCTCCTATATCTTCATAAAAATTATAATAATAAATGTTACCGATCACTAACGCCGCGGCTTTTGAAATTGATCAAAGAAACCGATCTCTTTGAGGTAGAAGCCAAGGTAACCTCCTAGTGCTGTAAAAATCAGTAGTAGCAATGTTTTCAAAAAGCCGACTGTCAGAAAGAGAATTGCTAGTATCAGTCCTAATGCAGCAAAGATAACCGGGATCTTATTTTGTTCGAACCATTTGTTCATCATTTCTCCTCCTAAACGACACGGGGTTGTGTGTGATGTTCTCTTGTTTCTTCAGCGTCTTTCAAGACAACTTCTGTTTGTATATCATGAGTGACACCGAATAGCGTTTGAAGCTTACTGCTGATCTCACCAACCAATGCTTCTTGTTGTTGCGGGATGGCTGCGGTCTGTTTCATTTCTCCATCGATCATGACTCGGACTTTATTCTTGATAATCTTGACCTTCACTGATGGCGAATGGATAAAATCAGCTTGTTGGACATTCTTTAAAACAAAATGTTCCAAGGCTTTCTTTTGAATCACCAATTCTCCGGATTTTTGCTGGATAACCAAACGATCCGAACGCTTTGGAAAGAACAAGACAACGAAAATACCAATGATCGTCAGCAGTGCAAAGCCGACACATGTCCAAAACAAAAACATGCTCATGGAAGCTCCGACCCACGGATACTCACGCAGTGGAATCAAGTAGAATGGTAAATCTACCGCTTGCTGATTCTCAATCATGCCAAAGAAAAAGACGAGCAACAATAACAGTAACCCAATGATCATGATCACTTTAGAAATCTTACGCATAGGCAACCTCCTTTACTACTTTCTATTTAAAGCATACACATTTCTTAAATATCCTTCAAATGATAAACCTTGAAACCGATTATTTTTTCATTCTATGACCAATGTTCAGCTTACTAGAAGCAGAAATTTTGTCTTGCTATTATAACTATTGTTAAAAAGATATATGACTATAATTCTTTAACCGACTGTTTTCCTTGTTATTTCTCAATGAAACGTTTGGTGTATTTCTGCTTGTTTGGCTTGAAAGATCCTTTCTAATTGGTTTTCGGAAATTGGTCGTCCAAACGGCCAAGGTTGAGGAAGGAATGCTAATTCCGGCGCATCGACACCGACATTGATATTCTCAGCGATAGGAAAACTATGATGATGGATATGCCCATGAAGGTTACGGCTATTCTTTGTCATTCCCAATAGCATCGGATAATGACTCAAATAATACTGGTGATGATCAAATTTTAACAACAGACCGACATCCGCAAAAGAAAACTTCGGCTCTCCGGAAATTCCGGGATCGTGCTTTGCTAGATAACGAAAGAGTGCGCGCGTATCATGGTTGCCTTTGATAAAAGCGATCTTTCCTTGCAGCCGTACTAATAGCGCTAAAAGCTCTGCAAACCCCGCTTCATGTTCGGGATGGAGTGCAATATCTCCTAGATGGTAGACCGTATCTTGTGCTTGAACCACCTGATTCCAATTAGCGACCATGACTTCATGCATCTCTGAGACAGACGCAAACGGACGTGGGGCAAAATCATTCGAACCTAATAGTTTTTCATGAAAATAATGAGTATCTGATGTAAAATAGCGCATCTTCTCTTCCTTTCTCAGGGTAAATGTTTTACATATCTGTCAGTATACGCTTAGCCTAAAAAGAAAACAGCAAACAAAAGCCATGATTGAAGTCACGATCTTTCCTTCAACTGTAACAAAAAAACAACCGAACGATTTCATTTCTGCCAAAGAGCAAGGGACAAGTCACAACAACATCCACATTGATAGTGTGGAACCGCTAACGTAGTGGATTAGCGCTAGCCTCCACACTCGCTACTGTGGACGATCCAACATTGTCCACGGAATAATTTGTTCATGATTGTCTTCCAGATACACTTTTGAAACGAAAATCTTTTGGTTGCTTTTCCTAAATAACGGATCATTTTGTTCGCGATGGTTTACGCTTTGATGAATAATCCGCGACTAATAAACCCATCCATCAAGAAATAAAATTTTTCTTGCAGCATTTTGTGTTGCGGGTCTTTAAAGATGTTGACTGCTTTCAATCCATTGGCTGTCGTAATCGACATCTTAAACGTTTTGATGTCCTTTGCGACGGTGATTTTTAATTTAAAGCCTTCTTTACTTTGCGGAGTTGCTTCCAACCCGCGGATCAGTTGGAAATTGCCACTGTTTGTTTCAGTAAATCCATTGTCCCGCAGTGTATACTTTTTTGCTTCTGGTGCTAATTGGTAGCGGGTCTCTGCACCTAAGACAGTTGTTGTTGTTTCAAATGCCATTTGCTTTCCACCTCGTTCGACGTTTTGATTTCCGAAAAAGCTTCTCTAGAAAAAATACAAGTGCTTTTTTCTAGAGAAAGTCTCTTTGCTATCCGGTATTTCTTTCTTCAGATTATCATGAATGGTTGCATGAGTGCCAGTTTTTTTTTGCTTTCTGCTCTCTTTTCGCTTATCTAGGAGCAGCCCCTTCGATTCCTCTAAAAACACGAAACTATGGGTACTACTTCTTCGTTCCTAAAACGGTTCGAGCAAGTAATTCTGCAAAACTATGGACCTCTTCTTCTGTGTTACCAAGACCAAAACTGATACGCACAGATTCTCCCACAGCGGGATGCTCTTTGCCATACATTGCTTCTAAAACATGAGAAGGTTCCACGTTCCCTGCGGTACAAGCTGAACCCGTCGAGATCGCAATGCCTTTTAGATCCAATTTCATCAACAGTAGATCACTAGTAACACCAGGAAATTGCAGATTGATGATGTGAGGCAGCTTGCTATCAGGATCTCCATTTAAACGGTAGTCAACGCTTTGCTCTTCCAAAACAGAAAAAACTTGCTTAGCAAATTGCTGATACGTCTCACTGTACGCACGCTGTACTTCTGGAGTCAGCAAGGAAACAGCTTTTGCCATACCTACGATCCCTGCCAAATTTTCTGTACCGGCACGGCGCTTTTCTTCTTGCTCACCACCGTGTAAGAGAGTGGGTAGTGACAAGCCGTCTCGTTTGTACAAGAAACCAACGCCTTTAGGTCCGTTGATCTTATGTGCTGAAATACTCAACAAATCGATGCCATACGCAGCAGGATCAATGGGCAGCTTGCCGTAAGCTTGTACGGCGTCCGTATGAAAAACAGCGGCGTGTTCTTTTAGCAGTTCGCCAATTTCTTGGATCGGCAAAATATTGCCCGTTTCATTATTGGCGAACATAATTGAAACGAGGATCGTATCTGGACGTAGTGCCGCTGCTACTTGTTCTGATAAGAGCTGTCCTTTTTTATCGACAGGTAAGTAAGTGATCTCGAACCCTTGCTTCTCCAAAAACTTCATGCTTTCGATGACTGCTGGATGTTCGATCGTCGTAGTAATGATGTGTTTTCCTACTGCTTGTTTTGCATACGCGGTGCCGAGGATCGCTGTGTTGTCGCTTTCCGTTCCGCCACTATTAAAAATGATCTCGTGGGCTTTGACACCTAACTGATCGGCGATTACTTGTCGCGCTTCTTCTAGCTTGGTATGGGCATCCCGACCGTACCTATGGATACTGGAAGGATTGCCAAAAAATGTCGTCATTGTGTCATTCATGGCTCGAATGACAGCCGGGTGCATCGGCGTCGTTGCTGCATGATCTAAATAAACCATTCGTTTCACCTATCCTTTATTAAAGCCATTATAACAAATCTAAACCAACCGTCTATCCCTAACGATTGATTTTCCGGTAGTTTAAAAGAATAGCAAAAAACAGCAAGCAGGTTTTCTTCTGCTTGCTGCGAATGATTTGGTTCTTCAATGTATTTTTTTAGAAAAAGTAATCACTTATGCGTTCTCACCAGGTTCAGAGGCGATCACCGTCAGTTCTCCCTGTAATGTCCATTTTTTGATTGGATTAGGCAGAATACAGCTTGTTCCCATCTTCAATTCATAGGAATGACCATCGATCACAAGTTGACCATATCCGTCAATCACGGTCATCAGAGTATAGTCTGCTTGTTGTTCCAGATTCAATTTGCCACGAACTTCCCATTCATAAACATTGAAAAATTCGGTTTCCAGATACGTCACGATTGCCGAAGATCCTTGCTTGATTTCACGAATCGACAGTTCTGGTGCTTTAGCGGGCACAGTCGTCACATCAACAGATTGTTGGATATGCAGTTCTCTGGTCTTGCCTTGATCGTCTGTCCGATCATAGTCATAAACCCGATAAGTGGTATCTGAACTTTGTTGTGTTTCCAAAATCATGATGCCTTTACCGATTGCATGGATCGTTCCGCTTGGCACATAGAAAAAGTCGCCTTTTTTAACAGGAACTTTCGTTAATAGATCATCCCAACGGCCGTCTTCGATCATTGCTTTTAATTCTTCTTTGGTTTGTGCGTGGTGGCCATAAATGATCTCTGCCCCAGGTTCTGCATCAATGATGTACCAGCATTCTGTCTTGCCTAGTTCACCTTCATGTTCCATGCCGTACGCATCGTCTGGATGCACTTGCACAGATAGATCGTCTTCTGCATCCAAGATTTTGATCAGCAAAGGAAATACCGGCGCCTCCGAATGACCAAACAATTCTTGGTGATCCCGCCATAAGTCTGCTAATGTCTTCCCTTTAAATGGGCCGTTTTCAATCACGCTGACACCATGAGGATGTGCACTGATCGCCCAGTCTTCACCGATCTTATCATTTGGCAGATCAAAACCGAAAACAGAATGTAAACGGCTACCGCCCCAAATTTTTTCTTGAAAAACAGGTTTCATAAATAATGGTTCCATAGTTGATCCCCTCTCTATTGATTCGCTAATATTATAGCACGAAAAACTTCAACGAACGGATTCTTTTAAATAACTTTGTACAATTTGATCCCGATGTTTCAGATAGCTGTCTCTGTGATCCTCTGGATGTACGCGATTCGAAAGAAAAATAAATGCTTTGCCATCAGAACCAATCAAAAGGAAGGTCCCTGTATACCCTGTATGATAGAGGTGTACAGGCGTACCTTTCAAGTCCCAGCCGATTGAGCGATGTCCTGTTTCAGATGGCGTATGGTCTAGATATAGTCTTTCCAGTATATCTGCTGAAAGAAAAGATTGCGTCGCTGTCTGACCTTTCTTCAACATCATTTGTACAAATTGAGTCAAATCATCAATGGTTGAAAACAGCCCTGCGTTTCCGGCATGTTTGCCCAAAACTCGTGCTTTGGGATCATGGGTGATTCCTTTCAGAACAGTCCCATCTTCTTGGCGCTGAGTGGCTGCTACCTTGCTTGCTGCCGGCAAAGGAGGAAACCCACTGTTGGTCATTTCTAGCGGTTGCAGAACCTCCTGCTGGAAGATCTCGGTGACAGAACAGCCAAAAAGTTCCTCCAACATGAAGCCTAGAAGAATCGTGCCCGTATCCGTGTACTGGACTTGCTTGTCAAGCTGTGGTCCGCTTTGGACTCGAAGATACGCGTGACGCAGCTCTTCAGCAGACAATTGATCGCGGCGAGGAATCCAAGTCTGGATATCGGAGGTGTGGGTTAAAAGATGTCGTAACGTTACTTTCTGATCAGTAAAAGCAGGCAAATAGCGGACCAGAGGGTCATCGATTGCTAGGACTCCCTGTTCCCATAGTTTGAGAATCACCGTCGTCGTACAAACCACTTTCGTCAAAGAAGCCACATCAAATAGGTGTTCCGTCGTAAGTGATTCTATTTGGGGCTGCCGAGCCGCGTAGCCTAAACAATGAGTCTCCATTTGCTCTCCATGGATGAATCGATAAACAACTCCCGGTAAGACGCCCTCCTGTTGCTTTTCAGCGATTAGCCGAATCGTTTCTGGATACATACCAGTTCCTCCTTTCGTGCGCCTCTAAACTGTTTTGATTATACCAGTCAGGCCCTAATTGCACAAAAAAATACAGAAGAGATTTCCAGAGAAATTCTTCTGCATCTTAGTGGTGAATCGCATTATTTATTTGCAACGAACCACCATTCGATCCCGATGGTATCGTAGGTAGTCAGTAAGTTTTTCTTTTTATCAATAAAGAATTCTTGCTTGCTGTCAGTCAAATGAGCTTCCAAAGTCAATAAGTCTTCTTTATCAATAGCGATCTTCAAAAAGTCCAATCCCAATACCTCATGTGTCGGTAAATCGATGGTTCCGCCTTGGCCTTCGATCAAACCAACTTGAAAATCATCTTCATTCAAATGTAAGAAACCATCTGCTTCTTTGGTCGTCAAACCTAACAGCTCTTCCAAAAAGTCGCGTTCTTTCGCTACATCACTGACATTCAGATGAATTTGGTTGAAGCGAGCTTTGCTTGATAACAGGACTACCTCACTTGGTGCAGCTTCGATCAATGCTTCAAGCGTTTTTGGCAAATCTGTTTCTTGAGTGCCTTCGTAAAAAACTTCGATTCGGTTTTCTTCAGGATCAGCCAAAACAACTGCGATTTGACTTCCTTCAAAAATAGATTCTTCAAAAGTCGCAGACTGTTCTTTCGCTTTTTTACAAATTGCTGCCAGTTCTTCTAAGGAAGCGACGGTCAAGCGGATCCGTTGCATTTTTTTGATTTCCCCAAAATGATCATTGGCCCGTGGACTTTCTTCTAGCCAGATGACTTCACCTTCTGCACCTTTGAAACCCAAAATGGCTAATTCGTTTTCTTCCCGTTTCAAATCAAAACCTAGAACATCACGATAAAAAGCAATCGCTTTATCCCGATCTTTTACTCGAATCGCGATTGTCCGCAACTTTGTGCTCTTCCCCAATACAAAATCTGTCATTATTTCTCCCCCTATATATGTATGCGTTTATCTATGCATTTGTCCTTATTGTACTGATAAACCGTTATACTAGCAAATGAAATCCTTTATCATTCTACCATTATCAAGCATTTTTTTTTGACAAAAAAATAGATTTAACGACAAAAAAGGTCACTGAACTTCTTTTTTTGTGGTTAAATCTACCTTTATTCATTGAAGGAAGGCTGTTTCTTTCATTCTTCTGATCTGAGTACCGTTTTTTTCTAATCGGTCGGTGATACTGACAGTTGCTACTCCGCTCATAAGCGCTTTTTTAGCACTGACTAACTTTGGCAACATCCCGCCAGTGATCACCTTCTCATTGATCAATGTTTTTATGTCAGTCAATGAGACTTGCTGCAGCCACTGGGAGTCTTTCTTGATTCCCGGTACATCTGTCAGCAGAATCAATCGTTCTGCTCTCAGACTGCTGGCAACTTTACAAGCGACTTCGTCCGCATTGATATTCAGCCACTGGCCTTCGGCTGTGATCCCAAGTGGGGCAAGGATCGGTATATGATTGCCTTTGATCAGCAGCTGAAGCAACTGCTGATTAATAGTCTTAGCCTTCCCAACATAGCCAAGTGTGGCGTGATTGATCATTTCCCCTTGGATCAACTGATCACAGCCAGCATTTAAGCCGATTGCCTGAAATCCAGCTTGCTGAAAATAAGTCGTGATCATTGGCTGGACTTGTCCCAGCAAAACCATGCGAGTGATCTCAAGAGTTTGCGCATCCGTTACCCTCAAGCCTTCTTTGATCTGAATCGGCAGTGACAATTTCTGCAGCATTTCCGAGATATAATGGCCGCCACCATGAACAATCACGATTTTCTTTCCTAGAGCTTGCCATTGTGCGACTTGTTCAAAAAAAACGGGGGTCAGATTATCTGAAGCAACACCACCCATCTTGATGACAATGATTTCCATATGTTCTTCCTCCTGTTGGATCTTGTGGCGATTTTTTGATTCTTACAGCCAATGATTCCGATTCTATTCGTTTGATACCTCCATGAGATAGGCATTACGTATGATAGAGTGCATTGATTTTGACATAATCATACGTAAGATCACAGCCCCAAGCTTTCCCGCGACCGGCCCCTTCTTGTAAAATGACATTGATTTTTACTTCTGAGGCTGTCAAGCGTTCTTCCATCAGTGTTTCATCGTAGTCAAGGGGGGATCCTCCTGCAAAAACCGGGATCGCCGCTAATTCGATCGCCACATTGGCAGGATCGATTCTTTGTCCGCTATACCCAATTGCACAAAGGATCCGGCCCCAATTGGGGTCTTTTCCATAGATTGCTGTTTTCACGAGTGGTGAACCTACGATCGTTTTACTGATCATGCGGGCAGCTAAGTCGGTGGGAGCCCCTTTTGTTTCAGCTTCAATCAGTTTTGTCGCTCCTTCACCGTCTTTAGCGATGGCTTTGGCCAATGTCGTTAAGACTGTCTGTAGCATTTTTTGAAATTGCTTATAAGCAAATGTATTTTCTTCAATCGGCGGATTGCCCGCTTGCCCATTTGCCAGCACCAATACCATGTCATTGGTGGAGGTATCGCCATCTACTGTGATTTGATTAAAAGTGACTTCCGTGAGTTTTCGCAGCAATGACTGCAGAAGGGACGGTGCAATAGCGACATCGGTAGTGACGAATGCCAACATTGTCGCCATGTTTGGATGAATCATCCCTGAGCCTTTGGCGCAACCTGCCATGGTGACAGTGTGGCCCGCAATCTCCGTCTGAATCACTTGATTTTTTTCAACAAGGTCTGTCGTTAAAATGGCCTTCTGAAATCCGATAGGACTGCCAGAATGACTTAATTGACGAATCCCAGCAGCAATCGTTGCCATCGGTAGTGGTCGACCAATGATTCCCGTAGATGCCACCGCCACCTCTTCTGAGGCCACTCCGGCTTGTGCTGCAGCCAAAGCGATCATTTCTCTGGCATCTGCTATTCCTTGTTCTCCAGTACAAGCATTCGCATTCCCGGAATTCACGATCACTCCCCGAAGCTTTCCTGTTTTCAACTGTTCTCTTGTTACTAGGACGGGGGCCGCTTGTACTTGATTGGTTGTGAAAACTGCGGCGGCACTTGCCGGAACTTCAGAGAACAACCAGCCAAGATCGGCTTTTCTTTTTTTCACCCCACAATGGATGCCATCTGCATAAAAACCTTTTGGTGAAACAATTGTCCCTATAATTTCTTTCATGTTACACGCTCCTTATTCTGAACTAATCGAATTCCCAAGTATCGTTAAGGATACCAAGGGATCTGTCGTAATCCAGCTGTTTCCTCCAGCCCAGCCCATTTATTGACGTTCTGGATTGCTTGTCCGGCAGCCCCTTTTACTAAATTATCGATCACCGCAATGACTGTCACGATGTGGGTCATCGGATTTAAGACCAACCCAATGTCACAAAAGTTGGTTCCTGTCACCTGCCGCAGTTCTGGCAGCTTTCCTAACGGCTGCAAGCGAATAAATGGTTGTTCTTGATAGTCTTCTTGATACCTCTGATAAATATCTTCCGCTGTTCTTTCTGGCGCTACAGGCACATAAAGGGTCATCATGATCCCTCTGTTAACCGGAATCAAACTAGTGGAAAATTGGATGGCCGTCAATTCTGGATCCCATTGTTGAAACTGCTGGACAATTTCTGGGATATGCTGATGCTGATTCAATTTATATGTCTGCATATTTTCTGAAATTGTCACAAAATGACTGGTATCTGACAGTTTTTTCCCCGCACCAGAAAGCCCAGATTTGCCGTCAAAAATGGGAATGCCTGCCAACCATTTTCTTCTGACTAAAGGCGCAGCGGCTAAAATTGCGGCAGTGGCATAGCAGCCTGGATTGGCCATTAAATTTCCGTGGGACGTCTGAAACTCTGGCAATGCATATGTTGCAGCATGCAATAAAAGATCCGCAGCTGGCGTCTGCTGATACCATTGCTGATAAACACCTGCTTCTTTCAAACGCAGATCTCCGGATAAATCCATCACAGGAAAGTCTTGTTCGACAAATGGCGAGACCAAATCTTTGCTAATACCAGCCGGTGTCGCAAAAAAGACCAATTCATTTTCTTGCATAATCTGCAGCGGATCAAACGGGTAAATCCTTTGGTTGACCAGTTGCTGCAGATGGGGATAAACATTGACTGAATTTTCTTGGACTGAATGACTATGTAACGTTCCTATCTCCAAGACAGGATGCAAGTGGATCAAACGAACCAATTCCAATCCTGTATAGCCGGTAAACCCGACGATTGCTGCTTTCACTTACTACACCCCTTTTTCACTTGTTCTCAAATTCTTTTTCAACAACCTTTCAACAACCAAAGCAGCTCTTCTTTCTTCATTCTCACCTTTCAGTGGTTTCTTCTTTCGTTCCTAAAACATGACGTAGAACAGCGAGTCCTTCAGCCATTTCTGCTTCCGTTATGGTCAATGCTGGCAGCAGACGCAGGACATTCGTTCCAGCTTTCAACACCAGTAACCCTGCTTGACGCAATTCTGTCATCGCCTGTTGGAGAGCAGTGCTATCCTTCAACTCTAAGCCAATCATTAGGCCCTGCCCTCGAATAGCCACGATCTGTGCCAGATCCGTTAAGCCTGCCATAAGCTGCTGATGTCTGGCAGCAACATTTACTAACACAGGGGAATCGGTTAGGACCGTACATACGGCATTTGCTGCAGCCATCGCTAACAAATTACCACCAAAAGTTGAACCGTGACTTCCAGGGCCAAACCCCTGCTGTAAATCAGTTTTTCCTAGCATGGCACCAACCGGCAGCCCATTGCCCAACCCTTTTGCTAATGTAAAAATATCAGGTTCGATCCCATATTGCTCAAAAGCATAAAAACTCCCCGTGCGTCCCATTCCTGTTTGAATTTCGTCTATGATCAGCAGTGCACCTGCTTCTTGACATAACGCGGCCACCTTTTGGACCCATTCTTTTTCAGCTGGGATCACGCCGCCTTCTCCTTGGACCAGTTCCATCATCACCGCAGCTGTTTCCTCATCCAACGCTGCTTGCAGCGGGGAAAATTCATTGAAGGGCAAATACTCAAAATCTGGTACGAGCGGACCAAAATCCTGATGGATGCTTTCTTGAGCCGTTGCTGTCATGGCACCAAATGTTCGTCCGTGAAACGAGCCCTCAAAAGTTAAAATCTTTGTCCGACCCGTTGCTTTTCGAGCTAGTTTTAAGGCTGCTTCATTTGCTTCAGCCCCACTATTGCAAAAATAGGCAAGATATGGACCTTTTGTTAGTTTTTGCGCGACTGTCTCTTGTAACGAATTGGTGTAGAGGTTGGGCGCATGCCATAATTTGTCCGCTTGCTGCAGCATTGCCTGCTGGATTTCAGGCTGCCCATAGCCAAGGTTGGCGACCCCAATACCGCTTGTAAAATCTAAATATCTCCGACCTTGAGTATCTGTTACATAGCTGCCCTTTCCTGCAGCAATCTCTAATGGCAAACGTGTATAATTGGGAAACAACTGACTCATCCATCAACGACCTCCTATGAATATTTATGTATTAATATACATTTTTATCAAATAAATTGCAATATTTATTTATTTTATAACGAAAATATTCATTCCAACAAAAAAAAG
>OKVV01000068.1_pt1 | contig 96448 bp, 100 predicted proteins | sample 1606871 | NCBI WGS metagenome assembly OKVV01 (sample SAMN03281011, study PRJEB24777) | human gut metagenome | isolation source: fecal sample PR176 from 1 month old male Indian infant, caesarean delivered... | place: Singapore | collected 2006-01-13
AGCCTCATGTTATTTATTTTCTACGAATTTCTAGTTATTAATTAATTAGATAACTTCCTTTATTAGAGACTCAAGGATATCTGCTTTTTTATAACCCACAAGGGAATCAAGCATTTTACCATCTCGGAAGAATACTAAGGATGGAATACCATCAACATCTTCTTTTAACAAAATACCTCGAAGATTTTTATCTTCTGCATCAACACTAAAGAATTCTACTTGACCTTTTAAACGCTCTGCTACGTCTTCAATCTCTGGACGCATAACGGTGCAAGGTTCGCACCAACCAGCCCAAAAATCAACAATAGCTAAACCTTTAGCGCCAAGCACTTTCTCATCAAATTCTTGTACACTAGTAATTGCTGTAATTGCCATGAAGTTCTCCTAACAAAGATCTACAATCTTATATACTATCAATTATATGTTAAATATAGAAGCAAGCAATCAATAAGCCGAGTTCTGTTCCACTTGCGCGGTGACGATTATCTTTCTAGGCGTACAGTCGCCTGCACGCTCGAGCGACACAACCCGGAAGGTAGGCGGGACCACCCTTAACCCTTCCCTATTCGGTCTTGCTCCGGATGGGGTTTACCAAGCCAGCCTGTTACCAGACTGCTGGTGAGCTCTTACCTCACCTTTCCACCCTTACCACTTACGTGGCGGTTTCCTTTTCTATGGCACTTTCCCTAAGGTTACCCTCGCCAGACGTTATCTGGCATCCTGCCCTATGGAGCTCGGACTTTCCTCGAGTCTTATAGACTCGCAACCGTCTTTCATACTTGCTTCAATTCAGTTTATCATAGCTAACAATTTGTTGCAAGAAAATGCATCATTACACAAAGAAGAAATCATTTTGTTCTGTGAAAGCTTTCACAGGAACAGCAAGCCCTGCAGAGATTAAATAGTCACGTAAACCATGTGCCACTATAGACTCAGTTCCAAAATGCCCCGCATCAACTACGAGTAAGCCCAACTCCTTAGCCATTTGCGCCTCATGATACTTCACATCGCCTGTAATATAGGCATCTATATGTAATCGGGCAGCATCCTTAATAAATTCTGCACCTGCTCCGGAGCATAGAACAATGGATTGAATCGCTTTCGGCACAATACCAGCAAAACGAATGTTAGCATCAGGCAACGCCTCTTGTACCCATTCACGGAAAGAATCTAAGTTTAATGCATTAGGCAAGCGACCTACCCGGCCTAGATATTGAGTTGAACTAGTAGGCTCAACTATATTTAAAACCTCATAAGCCACCTCTTCATACGGATGAGCTGATTTCATAGCCGCTACGACTTCGCTTAAATGCGTACCATCGACTATAGCATTTACTTGTACCTCAGGAGCCACTGTCAAAGCACCAGCTGACCCAATGACAGGATGAGAATCTTCATTACCAACAAAGCGCCCTTCACCATGGATACTGAAACTACAATACTCATAATTACCAATTCGGCCTGCCCCTGCATCACCCATCGCCATACGAACCGCATCAGCCGAGCTTTCAGGTACAAAGGTGGTCACCTTATAGAGCACCTCTTCACCAGTTTTAATAAAGCCCTTAATATCTGTGAGGCCCAATTGTTTCGCCAACATATCATTGAGACCGCCTGGTGCAATATCAAGATTTGTATGTGCACTGTATACGGCAATTTTATGTTGAATCAGCTTATTGATCGTACGCCCTTGAGCAGTATCACATGATATCTGTTTTAATCCTTTAAAGATCAATGGGTGATGACTAATAATTAGATTACAATTCTGTTCAATAGCATATTCTAGTGTCTCTTCTGTTACGTCTAACGTAGTCACAACACCTGTAACAACTGCATTCCGATCGCCCACCATGAGTCCTACATTATCCCAAGACTCTGCATAAGAACGCGGTGCTAATTGTTCCATCAAGGTAATAACTTGTTGAACTGTTATCATACAACTCACTTCTTTCTATTTATTCTCTAAAAGATTACGAAGAAAATTAACTTCCTGCTCTAAATCCTGATATTTATCAGTATAACTTAATTTCTCTGTCATATCATCTAATGCACATTGTCGTTGATATATTAAATACTCTATATATTTCATCCAAAGTGGTGGTCTATCTTGTTCCAATAAAGCCCCTACAGACCACAACAAGGAATCTTCCGGTAACGCTTGATAAACATCTATATATTCAGTCATACCTGTATAAGCTTCTACACAATCATTGCGTACTGCTAAAAACGCTGTATAGAGCTTACCAGCATCTTCTACAATGATTTCTAAAACGATAACATATCTCTTCTGAACCATGTATTGACGCAATTCTTTTTGTCCATTCTGTGGTTGTAGTACATAGAACTCTAATGGTTCTGGGCCTGCATCTACAATATCTCGCATTAAGAAGCCACCCATACCACAACAAATAGCACCGTTCAACTCGCCCTTTTCTGTCACCTTAAGACCATCGCCTAAACGACAATCTACTTTAGCGGCTAATCCACAAGACTCAACATATGCTCTTGCAGATTCTAATGGGCCTTTATGCACATCACCGGCAATGACATATTCAGCGCGTTGACGATTGATGAGCTCTACCGCTAAATAGCCGTGATCGGTACCGATATCGGCAATGGCATGAGCCTTAGGTACGATTGAGAATACCGCTTCTAGGCGGTCCATCATAGGTCTAGGTTCCATAACTTCCTCTACTATTACTAATCATTTATTCTTAATTACTAATTCTTGATTATTTTCTTACTTATTTGTTCTCGTTTATATAGCTCTAAACACAATACTATTCTGAAATAATCTCTATTATGTTACCTCAAAATGAGCTACATATAAAAATAACCGTCCTTGAAATCTCAAGGACGGTAGATATCAACATAATGGTGGGCCCACCTGGGTTCGAACCAGGGACCGACCGGTTATGAGCCGGTTGCTCTACCCCTGAGCTATAGGCCCTCAGTTAGTTTCTAGCTTATTAATTATACCGAATAGACTATCATTTAGTCAAGGCAACTCAAATCTTAAGACTGTTTCATTAGCATAAAACGGTGAATCATATGATCTTCGTTAAATACGCCTTTAGTAGTTAGTGTAGTCGTTTGGCTATCTGTAGATTTAATACCTCGTGCACTCATGCAGCTGTGAGACGATGTAATGTGCACAATAACATCATCAGACCCTGTCGCTAAGGAAATTACTTCCGCAATATCTTCACCAATTTTTTCTTGTAGTTGTAAACGCTTGCAGCACATTTCAGCTATGCGGGGAATCTTAGATAAACCTATGACACGACCTTTTGGAATGTACCCAATACTGATACTCATATCATACATCAATGCCATATGATGTTCACAATGAGAGAAGCAAGTAATATCCTTTACTACTACCATTTGATTTGTATCTACAGCGAAGGTCTTACCATACATGTCTGCAATCTCAGCATTTGTATACTGAATTCCTTCATATACCTCTTCCATCATTTGAGCCACCCGTTTCGGTGTTTCTAACAAACCGTCCCGATTAGGATCCTCACCTAATGCTTCTAACAACTGATATATAAGCGATTCTATTTTTTTTGTATCCATATTTACCCCTTTATATCAAGATTTCATCAGACCTCATATCATACCATAGAAAAGATACTAATACTACACAGCCTAATAATACTATACACCCTTTGCATCTGGATCCCAGACAAATTTATGGATTTGTAGTTGGAATCGTACATTCTGCAAATTATATGTTTTCATATAATCGATAATCGATGCCGCCTCAATCTGTCCCCATACAGGCGATACATATATTTGAGCCACTGTAGGATATTTACTAATTATGCGACGCATACAATCCAAATCTTCTGGAGAGCCAACGACAAACTTAATCAAATCACGTTCTGTAGCCACCTTGAATATATCTATATTCATAGACTCTTCGGCTAAAGAGGACGGCGTTTTATAATCGTAGGTAAACCACACATTATCTCTATGAAAGCTCGGTACAATCGTGCCATTTGTTTCAATATTGAAATCATAAGGACTATTATTAGGCCTCTCTCGTTTATCTACATCTTTATCTACATCATTAATACGAGTTAAATCACTTTGACTTGATGGATTGTCTTGTATCTTTAAAGCCTTCCGACGATTTAATTCATCAATTAACTCTACAACAGCAGCTTCTTGTAATAGAGGCTCCCCACCAGTAATAGTAATGCGATGATTACCTAAGCTTTCAATAACATCAGCCACCTCAGCTACAGTCATCTCTGTGAATACACTATCAATGCCGTAGCTATAAGTCGTGTCGCAATAGGAACAGCGAATATTGCAATCATGGAGGCGTAAAAATGTAGTCAGCAAGCCTTGCCGACTACCTTCCCCATCAATAGAGGCAAAAATCTCAATCACGTTCATAAATAGCTGTGTTCCCTTCAGATTCTTGAACCTCTACTTTAAAGCATTTTGGGCCCAATTCATCAGCGATCCATTTTGCCATATTCTCCGCAGTAGGATTTATATCGCCTAGTACATCGTTGATATGGCGATGGTCCAATCGACCATGAATTTTTTCTTTAATAATCGTAAAATCGATGACCATCCCATTATAATCTAACTCTTCAGAACGTGCATGAACTGTAATAATCCAGTTATGCCCATGAAGATTTTGACATTTACTCGGATAATCTAGTTTTAATTGATGAGATGCACTCACCTCTAACCGTTTAGTAACTGTAAACATTATATCTCCTATCTATTACATAAGCTTTCAACTTATATCTATTACATAGAACTTATCGATATTACATGAAACGCTTGTCTATTACGTAAGTCTTATCATAAATTACTTTTTATTGTAAGATATTACCATTTTTTATTATAACACAAAAGGGTTGTAATACAGTGCTATACAACACTGCATTACAACCCTTAAGAGATTCAAAATATTATAAGAAGTCTTTGATTTTATCACGTTTACCGCGGTTACGCAATTTAGTAAGCGCTTTACCTTCAATCTGACGAATACGTTCTCTTGTTACATTGAAATGTTGACCAACTTCTTCCAATGTACGAGGCTTACCATCCTTCAACCCAAAACGTAAAATCAATACTTGTTGCTCACGATCAGTTAAGCATGTAAATACATCTTCAATTTGCTCTTGCAATAAAATGTAGCTAGCTGCATCGTCTGGAGCAATTGCATCTTGGTCCTCGATGAAGTCCCCTAAATGGGAATCTTCCTCTTCACCAATCGGAGTTTCCAAGGATACTGGCTCTTGGGCGATTTTCTGAATTTCACGCACCCGCTCTACAGTAATTCCCATACCTTCAGCAATTTCTTCTGGCAATGGCTCACGACCTTTGTCTTGCAACAATTGTCTAGAAATACGAATCAATTTATTAATTGTTTCTACCATATGTACAGGAATACGAATCGTACGAGCTTGGTCTGCAATAGCACGCGTAATCGCTTGACGAATCCACCATGTAGCATACGTCGAAAATTTATAACCTTTAGTATAATCGAATTTATCTACCGCTTTAATCAGACCTAGGTTACCTTCTTGGATTAGATCCAAGAACAACATACCGCGACCTACATAACGTTTCGCGATACTTACAACTAATCGCAAGTTAGCATCTACCAATTTTTTCTTAGCCTTTTTGCTAAGTTGAATATCTTTATATGTAGCATCCTCTTGTGCACCAGCTTCGATTTGCTTAGCTAATACGATTTCTTCGTCAGCTGAAAGCAATGGTACGCGACCAATCTCTTTTAGGTACATTCGTACAGGGTCATCAATATTAACACCAGAATCAACACTTAAATCGATAGAAATTTTCTTCTCGCTAGAAACTTCGTCTTCATCTTCATCCGTTTCAATTGTATGACTATCTGTATCATCAGCATCAATATCTGCCACAATCTCAACATTCAATTTACCCAAAGTCGTATAAATATCATCTAATTGTTCCGCAGTAATTTCCGTCTGCTCATGAAGAGCATCTGAAATCTCGGATTGTGTCAACACACCGCTCTTACGGCCTTTTTCAAGAAGTTGCTCAACAATCTCCTCTATTTGACTTTTTTGTACTTTCTTAGCCACAGCGCTCTCCTTTTTAACCATTAATGATTTACTTAGACCATTCTCTAATTAAATTCTGTATTTCCTGACACTTATGTAATTCGCTAATAAACGTCGAATCTCCTGCTCGTTTTAATTGATCCGCCATAATTGAATGCGCTTTATACTGTTCACGCAATGAATGGAGCCTTATCTTACGGATTAATGCAGGCACTTGTACCTTGTATTCATCGTCACTCATGACGACCAACCTAGAGTAAATATCGTATTCTTGAGAAGATAAAACAGATTGAATTGCAGTTTCATCTAGACGACCTTCGGACTTATACAAGGTGAATAGCTTTTCTATTATACCTCGATATTCAATTTTTTCAAAGTCCTCTAATGGCAAATAGCTCATCATATGTTGTAATACTTCGCCATCTGTGAAAGCTAAGGACAATAATTTTTCCGCATCCCCCTTTGGTAAATCCTGTGTTGGCAAAGGTGTTGATGCAGTATCCACTAATTCAATTTGTCCTTTTTTCACATAATCTCTAAAGTATCTAAAAATAGTACTATTATCAAGCCATAATGGCAATGCCAATGTTTTTAAAGCATCATCTCTCTGTGTTTGACTATCTATATTTGCAATATATGGGAAAACATCTGCCATAACAGCCTGCTTCCCTTCTGTATCATTTGTATCGTGTTTAATCAAAGACTCACTTAATAGATAATCAAGAGGTTTAACAGCTTTAGCAACTAACTCCTTAAATGCCTGTCCCCCATGATTACGCACATAATCATCTGGATCTTTGCCGTCTGGCATAGCAAGGACACGCACCTTAAAATCCGTATTTTGCAATAACTCAATAGCCCTAGCAGCCGCTTGACGACCAGCACCATCCATATCATAAGCTAACACGATTTCTTCAGCTTGCCTCATCAAGATATGCCCATGATCTCTTGTATAAGCAGTCCCCAATGATGCGACTACATTAGTAACACCATGATTATGAGCGGATATAACATCCATATAGCCTTCTACAAGAATAGCTTGTTTTTCCTCACGAATAGATTTATAGGCCTTATCAAAGGCAAATAAGAGTTTACCTTTTTCAAAGATTGATGACTCTGGAGAGTTTAAATATTTTGGTGTACTATCATCCATAACGCGCCCACCAAAAGCAACTACTCGCCCTTTACCATCCATAATGGGGAACATAATTCTATTTCTGAAGAAATCATAAAATTGACCCTTTTGATTCTTTCGGACAAGATTCAACTCTAAAAGAATGGAATCATCAATGCCACGCTCATGAAAGGCACGATATAACTTATCCCAACCATCAGGAGCAAAACCAAGCTTAAATGTTTCTATGGTCTCTTGTGTGAGCCCTCGCTTTTTCAAATAATCTAATCCCACTTTACCAATAGACGTTTGAGTGAGACAGTTATGGAAAAAGGTAGCCGCTAAATCAGAAGCTTCATACAGTTTTTTGCGTCTTTCATCTCTAGCTCTTTGTTCAGGTGAAAGTTTCGCCTCTGGCAATGGAATATTAGCTCGATTAGCTAGCCGCTCTAGGGCTTCTACAAAGGTTAAATGCTCTAATTCCATAAGAAATTTAATAGCATTTCCTGATGCATGGCACCCAAAGCAATAATAAAAACCCTTTTCAGGGGCTACACTAAAGGATGGCGTTTTTTCATTATGAAATGGACAACAACCCCAATAGTTCTTGCCGCGTTTCTTTAAGGCTACATGCTCGGATACAACTGACACGATATCATTAGCATCTTTGATTTGTTCAATCAACTCATTTTCAAAATATCGGCTCATAGCCAACGCCTCCTTCCCCATATATATATTAATTCTATATACAAATAAAAAATCCTCTATTTGTAAAGCATTTCAATCAATTAAATTATTAAAAAAGTATAAATAACTTGATACGAATCATAGGAATCATCATCTACAACGCAATGTAAATGATGATTCCTATACGCCGTATATAGCAATATATAATTACCGAAACTTTGATAACAATAGGCTGCAATGAAAACATTGCAGCCTATACTTATCGCTTATAGCATATTATTTTGCGTAATCCACAACGCGAGTTTCACGAATAATTACGACCTTAATTTGGCCTGGATATTCAAGTTCTGACTCGATGCGTTTTACGATATTCCGAACAAGTAATGTAGACTCAGCTTCATCAATCTTATCCGGTTTTACTACAACGCGAATCTCACGACCGGCTTGAATAGCAAAACATTTTTCAACGCCTTCGAAGGATTCAGCGATTTCTTCCAATTTAGATAAACGTTTTAAGTAGTTTTCTAATGTTTCTCGACGTGCTCCTGGACGGGCAGCGGAGATAGCATCAGCGGCAGCTACTAATACAGCTTCTACAGTTTGGAACTCTTCATCACCATGATGAGCACCAATACAGTTAATTACTGCTGCACTTTCACGATATTTACGAGCCACATCAACACCGATTTGAACATGAGAACCTTCAAGTTCACGGTCTAATGCTTTACCAATATCATGAATCAAACCACCTCGTTTAGCCAAAGTTACATCACAGCCTAGTTCAGCTGCCATTAAACCTGCTAAATGAGATACTTCAATGGAATGTTTCAATACGTTTTGACCATAACTAGTACGATATTTCAAACGGCCTAAAATCTTAACAATTTCAGGATGTAAGCCATGAACATCAGCTTCAAATGTCGCTTGTTCACCAGCCTCTTTAATAGTTTGGTCCACCTCTTTACGAGCTTTACCAACCATTTCTTCAATACGAGCTGGATGGATACGACCATCTACAATCAATTTTTCCAGCGCAATACGAGCCACTTCACGACGAATTGGATCGAAGCCGGAAAGAATAACTGCTTCTGGTGTGTCATCGATAATCAAATCAATACCTGTTAATGTTTCGAGTGCACGAATGTTACGGCCCTCACGACCGATAATGCGCCCCTTCATTTCATCATTAGGCAATGCCACTACGGATACGGTAGTTTCCGCTACATGGTCAGCTGCACAACGTTGGATAGCAGAGGAGATAATTTCTTTCGCTTTTTTCTCCGCTTCATCCTTAGCTTGCTGCTCCATTTCCTTAACCATAATCGCCGTTTCATGACGGATTTCTTGTTCCACATTCGTTAACAAGATATTTTTTGCTTCTTCGAACGTCATGCCAGAAATACGTTCCAATTCTGCCATTTGTTTTTCATACAAAGCTTCTACCTTTTCACGGCTTTGGGCTAAGTCAGCTTCTTTGCGATGTAAAGCTTCCTCTTTGTGCTCAATATTGTCTAATTTTTTATCCAAAGATTCTTCTTTTTGAAGAATACGACGTTCCATACGTTGAAGTTCAGAACGACGATCTTTATTTTCTCGTTCTACATCAGAACGGAGCTTATGAATTTCTTCTTTCGCTTCTAATAAAGCTTCTTTCTTTTTAGACTCAGCTGTGCGTTCACCATTTGCAATGATGCGAGCAGCCTCTTGTTCAGCTTGATTCAGTTTTCCTTCAGCAATATTTTTTCTTAAAAAATAGCCTACCCCTAGTCCAATCAGTACCATTACCACTGCAATTAGACTATACTCTAAAATTTCTTTCACCTCCTTTTTATTTCTCAAAATTGAGCTTTCATGCTCCTTTTTATGCCCTTTATGCATTAAATTATCAATTAGCCATATCATCATATAAATAAATAAGGCTATTATTAATTTTAGACTTCAAAGCCCTTTCTGTCAAGATTTTACAAGCCTACCAAGGCCTCTCAAAAAGCAGAATTTATTCATAAAAATCATTGCATACAACTTGAATTGTGCTTGTTGAGAACCCCCTGTATTTGAGAAAACTAAAAACTTTTACCCGAGGAGTCTTCTCTTCATTGAGAATAGATCCAAATTTTTTCTCTACCACCCGATAAGCAGCTTTTACCTCATCATAAGCAGAAATTTCTTGAGGAATCGCAAGTCCTCGAAGTTTCATTTTTTGCTTAATCATATAAGCACCGTATTTCTGTTCTTTCATCAAATAGGTTAATACTTGCTCAGATAAACGTTCATCATTAATGTAATCATAATCTCTAAGGCGCTCAAGGACCCTCTCAATGATAGGGTCCTCGAATTGTTTACGTCTCATTTTCTGCGTCAGCTCATAAGAACTAAGGAAGCGCTGAGCTAGGAAGCGATACGCTTGATCCATAGCAGCTTGCATCGTTTCGTCACTCATGATTATACTTCTTCAGTTACTTCTTCACCGATTACATCGATTTCTTCAGTGCCAACAGCCAATGTATCACGAATAATGCGATCGATTTCATCAGCTATTTGTGGATTCTCTAACAAGTATTGTTTAGCCGCTTCCTTACCTTGCCCCATACGTTCCCCATTATAGGAGTACCAAGCACCAGATTTATTAATAATTTCCATATTTGTACCAATATCAATAAGTGTGCCAGTTTTAGAGATACCTTCGCCATACATCAAATCAAATTCAGCTGTCTTAAATGGAGGTGCCACCTTATTTTTGACAACTTTGACTTTTGTTCGAGCGCCAACATTTTCGTTGTTTGCTTTAATTAATTCCCCTTTACGAACATCAAGTCGTACGGAAGAATAGAATTTCAACGCACGACCACCAGTCGTTGTTTCAGGATTACCGAACATAACACCTACTTTTTCACGCAATTGGTTGATGAAGATGACAACTGTTTTGGATTTACTGATGATACCAGTCAATTTGCGCAAAGCTTTACTCATCAAACGAGCTTGTAAGCCTACGTGAGCATCGCCCATTTCGCCATCGATTTCCGCTTTAGGAACCAAAGCCGCTACGGAGTCAACTACAACAATATCTACTGCACCACTGCGAACAAGAGCTTCTGTAATTTCTAGAGCTTGTTCTCCATTATCTGGTTGAGAAATCAACAAATTATTGATGTCTACCCCCAAGTTGCGAGCATATACAGGATCCATCGCATGTTCCGCATCAATAAATGCTGCAATACCACCTTGTTTTTGAGCTTCTGCTACAGCGTGAAGAGCGACTGTTGTTTTACCAGAAGATTCTGGACCGTAGATTTCAATTACACGGCCACGAGGGAAACCACCTACACCAACAGCAATATCGATAGCAAGAGAACCAGAGGAAATCACCTCTACATTCATGCGATCTGCCGCTTCACCAAGACGCATAATAGCACCTTTACCAAAATCTTTTTCAATTTGTTTTAACGCGTTATCCAACGCTGCTTGTCTGCCATCTACAGCCATTATTTTATTTCCCCTTTTCTGTTATATAAGTATAAACATAGTATAGTGCTAGTTCTGCCGCACTTTGTCTAATATCTTCTCGATTGCCAATTAAATTAGCTTTATGGGCCACTGTGCCATATGGACCAGTAACACCAAACCATACAAGACCAACAGGCTTTTCTCGAGTACCACCTCCAGGACCAGCTATGCCTGTCGTAGAAACAGCATATGTTGTTTGGCCAACAGTTCGTGCCCCCTCTGCCATAGCCTTAGCCACTTGTTCACTAACAGCGCCATACGCATCTAACATATCTTGTGGTACACCTAAAACACGATGTTTCACATCATTACTATACGAAATGACACCACCCATATAGTACTCACTACTGCCACTGACATTAGTCAGTAATTTACCAACCAATCCTGATGTACATGATTCAGCAGTACTAATAGTACTATGTTCCTCTAACAAGGTTCGACCTAATGTTTCCTCCATAGAAATTGTTAAGTTGCGCCCTATGCAAGAGCCTAAGCGTTCTCGTATGATTGCATCCCAAGGATTAAGCAGGTCTTGTGCCGCTTCTAATGTTTCAGCCTTAGCAGTGATACGAACCTCAATGTAGCCTTTTTTAATGAGCAAAGCTATGGTCGGATTAGATTGCTTCTTAATTAGATCCATCAAGGTGCTTTCTAAATCAATTTCACGAATATCATATACGCCATAACGATAGGATGTAACAACACCTTGAGAACCAAATCGGCCATTTAAATAAGGAACTACGCTCTCTTGGAACATGCCCTTCATTTCTCCAGGAGGTCCAGGTAAAAGTATGTACGTAGTGTCGCCATCTTCAACGACTACACCTGGAGCAACTCCAACAGGGTTATATAATACCTTTGCCCCTTTTGGTAATTGTGCTTCTCGCCGACTCGCATCGGGTATAGTACGGTTTACACTTTTAAAAAACCTTTCAAGCTCGTTCATGGCCTCTTGATTAAACACAATAGGTCTGCCAATTGAATCGGCAAGTACATTACGTGTAATGTCGCCCTGCGTTGGTCCTAGCCCACCAGTACTAATAACGATATCAGCCCTTGTACTAGCGAGCTGAAAAACTTCAGCCATTCGTTTCGGATTATCACCTACCACCGATTGATGGGCAATGGTATATCCTAATTTATTTAACTCTTGTGCTAGCCAAGATACATTCGTATTTACTGTATCACCTAGCAATAATTCTGAACCTGTAGAAATAAGTTCTACAATCATCAGATCACCTCCACAATCGAATGTATCGAACTGTGTATTATTCTACAACCGTAGCTACTACATCATAAGCAAAGCCTTGCTCTACTTGTACCTTAAGAATATCACCAGGTTGAATGTCTTCACCACAATCTTCAATATACATATTACCATCTACATCAGGTGCTTGAGATTTCAAACGGCCTTTTGCAAGCAATGTATCATGTTCACCTTCTTCGATTTCCTCTACCATCGCATAATCAATGGTACCTTCTAAATTACGATTGTTCTCTTCAGAGATAGCAGCTTGGATGGACATAAGAACGTGATAACGCTCTTCTTTGACCTCTTCTGGTATTTGGTCTTCACGAGCACCAGCTGGTGTACCATCTTCTTGAGAATACGTAAATACGCCCATATTATCGAATTTGATTTCTTTTACAAAGTCACAAAGTTCCTCAAATTGTTCATCTGTTTCACCAGGAAATCCAACAATGATAGAGGTGCGCAATGTAATATGAGTCGGTGCATTTCTAATCTTCTTAAGCAAGCGCTCAATATCATTGCGATCGTCTCGGCGATTCATTTGTTTCAAAATATCGTTATTAACATGTTGCAATGGAATATCTACATATTTACAAAGCTTTGGCTCATTAACGATAATATCTAACAATTCATCAGAGAAAAATGTCGGATATAGGTATAGCATGCGAATCCATTCTATGCCTTCTACAGTTGTTAATTCTTTTAACAATGTCGTCAATAATGGTTTACCAGCATTAAGGTCGATACCATAGCTCGTTGTATCTTGAGCGATAAGGACAACTTCCTTAACCCCTGTCGCAGCCAATCGTTCCACTTCAGCCTTAATAGACTCGATAGTACGACTGCGGAATGCACCGCGTACCTTAGGAATAATACAGAATGTACACCCGTTATTACAGCCTTCTGCAATTTTTACATATGCACTATAACGAGGTGTTGTTTGAATACGAGGCATGCGCTCATCATAGATATTCGTAATATTTTCCATGATACAACTGCGATTGCCGTGCTCAATAGCATCAACGGCTACCATAACTTGATCCCATGCACCGGTACCGATTAATGCATCAATTTCAGGAATTTCTTGGAATAATTCATCCTGATATTGTTGGCTAAGACAACCTGCTACGATAAGGCCCTTACAAGTACCATCCTCTTTATATTGGGCAACCTCAAGGATAGTATTTATAGACTCAGCCTTAGCTTTTTCAATAAAAGTACAGGTATTTACAACGATAAGATCTGCTTCGCTTAAGTCTTCTGTAATCGAATAGCCATTATCTCTCAATAAGCCTAACATTACCTCTGTATCTACTAAATTTTTAGCACAACCTAGGCTAACATATCCTAATTTTTTCCCCATTCTATATCCTTTCGTCACTAGATTCTTATTTATTTATTTCTTGGATTTATACAACTGACTTAGTCCTTACGGAATCGTACTTGACTAACCCAATGATTTAATAGTAACTTTTTACCTTCTAGAGTATAGCCACCATTCACAGGCCATAATACTAAATCATGCCCCATAGAATCTTTTGGCTCATCCATCTCAGGATTAGTAAATATATAAGTAAAATTCTTTTCTACCATATATTTTGCCGTTTTAGAAGATAGTAACCAATTAATAAACTCTACACTATCTGCTTTATGTTTTGAATTTTTTAAAACGGCAGCACCAGTCACATAATAAGACGTACCATCTTTAGGATAAATGATCTTAATTGGATACCCATGATGACTATATTGCGCCGCATCAGACAAGTTACCAATACCAATATTTGTCTCCCCTAGCGCAGTTAGGCGTATTGGAGTAGACAAAAATTTAGCATGTTGAACCACATGGGGCTTCAAACTATATAAGTATTCAAGAGCCTCTGGTTCCCCTTTATACTCTACCATATTATATAGCAAATTGGCCGCATTCTGAGATGCTACAAAATCGGTCATAACGATAGACCAATCACCTTGTTTTCCCAATGTATCCCATGTAGTAATATATTTACCAATGCCATTATGGAAGGTATCATTCTGAACAAATACGATGGGATCATACCAAATACCAACCCAATAGCCATTTGGATCCTTTAGATTATCACGTACCTCGTCAATACGTTCATTGACGATGGGCATATATTTACCTGCATTGGCACCAATTACGAGATTATCTTCAGAAGTTAGCACCAAATCACCAGAAGTATCAGCCACTGTAGAAGCCGACCGTTGTGACATTTGTTCCTCTGTAAGAGGCATTACAGTGACTTTTACCTTTTGTTCCTCTTCATAACGCTCAGCAAGCATAGCTGTCAAAGTATTAGGTAAGTCCGTATAGACTATAATTTCACCACGAATAGGCTCTTTGGCCTGTTCTATTTGTTCTTGTTGGTAAAAGTTTATGCCATAGATCAACATTCCTACCACAAATAATGCTAAGATGCTCGGAGCAATCCATCGTTTCATATATGCCTCCCATAAGACATAAAGTATCTTAAAATGAGAGTAGCTAGAGCTACTCCCTACATGTAACGACCACCAAAACTTTTATTAGATGTACGAACTTTAGTCACATCTCTACTACGCCTTTTTCCAGTCTGGCATCGATTCCTAGATTCGCAACCTCGTTTGCCATTACGAGATTTACTAGATTGGCTAATACGCTTAGAATTTCCACTAATTGGGCGCGGTGGAATTAAGCATTCCGGGCCAAAGCCAATTAAATCACGTCGATTGGCTTCTATGAGAGCCTCTTTAACAAGATCATAGTTTTCAATATTTTTAAACTGCATCAAAGCGCGTTGTTTTGCTTTATCTCGCCCCTTTTTAGCAACATAAACAGGCTTTCCATCTAGTGGATTTATGCCCGTATAATACATGCAAGTAGAAAGACTACCCGGTGTAGGGATAAAATCCTGTACTTGCTCAGGGTACATATGGTGGTCTCGTAAAAATTCCGCCAATTCAATAGCATCCTCTAACGCACAACCTGGATGAGAGCTCATAAAGTACGGAACTAAATATTGCTTCTTACCAAGCTTTTTATTCGCCTCTTCAAACCAAGACTTAAAGGTTAGAAATTCTTCCTTACCAGCTTTTCCCATCATATTGGTAACGCGTTTAGATACATGTTCTGGGGCTACCTTTAACTGACCACTTACGTGAAACTCACAAAGCTCCCGCACAAAGTCTTTATTGTTATCGGCTAGTACATAATCATAGCGCAAACCGGAACGAACAAAAACCTTTTTTACACCTTTTAGCTTACGTAGTTTACGCAGTAAAGCAATATAATCATCGTGATTTGTATTCAAGTTTTCACAAGGCTCTGGAGCCGCACAAGTACGCCCTTTACAAGCACCATAAACAGCCTGTTTATCACAAGCCAGATGGCGGAAATTTGCCGTAGGACCACCTACATCGTGGATATATCCCTTGAAGTTATCCATGTTGATCATCTTGTGTGCTTCGTCAATCAAAGACTCATGGCTACGATTTTGAATAATACGACCTTGGTGATTCGTGATGGCACAGAAAGAACAACTGCCAAAACAGCCACGTTGGCTTACAAGGCTAAACTGAACCTCGCTTAACGCTGGTACACCACCCTTATCATCGTATTTAGGATGCCACTTTCGAGTATATGGCAGGTTATAGACACCATCCATTTCGTCCTGCGTCAATGGTAAAGCAGGTGTGTTCTGAATGAGATATCTATCCCCATGTTTTTGGACTACAATACGACCATAGAACGGGTCTTGTTCATCGTATTGAATGCGAAATGCATCGGCAAAGTTCATCTTATCCGCCTTAATAGCTTCATAGGATGGGCACTCTACATAGTCAATAGTAGAAATTTCCTTTGCCATGTAGCAAATACCGCGTATAGACGGCAAGGACTCTTTAAATCGTCCTTGATCTAAGGCATCGGCTAGTTCAATGATTTGAAGCTCTCCCATACCATAGACGAGTACATCTGCCTTAGAATCTACTAAGATGGAGCGACGTACCGTATCTGACCAATAATCATAATGACCAAAGCGGCGCAAGGACGCTTCTATACCGCCAATGATAAGAGGTACATCACTGTAAGCCTCCTTCATGCGGTTAGCATATACCAAGGTAGCACGATCTGGACGATGACCTGATTCACCACCTGGAGAATAATCATCTTGACGGCGAATTTTCTTTGCTGCCGTAAATTTATTGAGCATTGAATCTAGATTTCCTGCCGTAACAAGGGATGCTAGACGTGGTTTACCTAGTTTTTTGAAAGCCTCTACATCATTCCAATCTGGTTGATCTATAATGCCTACACGATAACCTTTGGATTCCAAGTATCTACCGATAACCGCAGGCGCAAAAGATGGATGGTCCACATAAGCATCCCCACTGATGAGAACGAAATCTAATTCAGCCCAACCACGTTCCTTCATATCCGAAGGTTCTGTTACTAAAAATCTATCCATTGATTGTGTAAATGCCTTTCTATCATGCCTAATCAGATACTAGAACAGGAATAACCATAGTAAAAATAATGCCATACAAACTAAAATAATCCCTAAAATAATGCGTTCTTGTACAATAGAGCGTTGACGTTTTCGTTGACGCGTTTCTAAGGACATACGCTTTTTAGATGTTTGGTATTCAACAAACTCACTTTGTACCAAATTAGGAGTTGCTTGAGCCTTCCGTCTTGTAACAGAACGTAAAGAAAAGGTATCTATGTCCCCTACTTGGCCCTGATATACTTTTACCAAGCGATCCCCATCAAGATCTAAGTAGTTACCATAGTTTCGAATAAAACCTTTTACGTAGACTTGACCAGGAATGATATCATAGTTGCCATCTTCGATAGCCTCTAAATAGGTTGTTTTAATGTGCAGCACTTGCTCCACATCTTTAAAGGTTAGATTACGTCTTACCCGTTCACGTCGTAATTCTTCGCCTAATTCAGCCATTTTCGTTCCTTTCTAAATCTACGTAATATTCATATAGTAATTAGCTAATTATTGCTCATCATTGGAATCGGAGAAATATCTAGCCTTAGCTTGTTCAGGGCTCATTAAAATTTCTCGCGCCTTACTGCCCATGCTAGGACCAACGATTTTAAGGTCTTCCATTGTATCTACAAGACGTGCCGCACGGGTATAACCTATACGGAAACGACGTTGCAACATCGATACGGAAGCTTGACCAGATTCCATAACGAGATTGACAGCTCGCTCTAATAATTCATCGCGGTAAACATCATTAGCATCAGAAGATTCTTTTTCAGCTTCCTTTTCCACTTCTTGAGTTACCGTATTATCATATTCTGGTTCTCGTTGAGCTTTCACAAACTCTACAAGTTTTTCTACCTCATCATCAGAAATGAAGGCCCCTTGTACACGAATAGGTTTATTAGCACCAATCGGAGCAAATAACATATCCCCTTTACCCAATAGTTTCTCTGCTCCTGCCATATCAAGAATGGTACGAGAGTCAATTTGAGAGCCTACAGCAAAGGAAATACGACTTGGCACATTGGCCTTGATAGAACCGGTAATAACGTTAACAGATGGCCGCTGCGTAGCAAGAACCATGTGAATACCTGCGGCACGAGCCATTTGTGCTAAACGACTAATAGATTCTTCAATATCATCAGGAGCCGTCATCATAAGGTCAGCTAACTCGTCGATAATCAACACGATTAGCGGCATAGCAGCCTTAGGATGCGCTTCATTATAGCTCTTGATATCACGTTTACCAGATGCAGCAAACGCCTTATAACGAGCCTCCATTTCACGAACGGCCCAACGTAATACAGCTGCTGCTTTTTTCATATCCGTTACAACTGGAGCCATCAAGTGCGGAATCCCATTGTAAATAGACAATTCAACCATCTTAGGGTCGATTAATAATAACTTAACCTCTTCCGGTTTGCGACTAAAGAGAATACTAGAAATTAATGTATTTACACATACGGATTTACCAGAGCCAGTTGTACCAGCTACGAGCAAGTGAGGCATCTTCGCAAGGTCTGTAATAACAGGCTTTCCTGCAATATCCTTACCAAGACCGACAGGAATACCTCCACGAGCATCTTTAAAGTCACTGCAATCAAGTACATCGCGTAAATGAACGGCTTCTGTCGTTTTATTAGGGACCTCAATACCGATGGCAGATTTCCCTGGAATCGGAGCCTCCATACGAATATGTTGTGCTGCCAAATTGAGGGCAATATCATCTGTTAAATTAACGATACGACTCACTTTCACGCCTGGTGCAGGTTCAATTTCATAACGTGTAACAGTTGGGCCTTGTGTAGCATTAACAACCTTTGCAGTAATACCAAAGTCACTCAATACATGTTCAAGCATCATCGCATTTTGTGCTACTTCTTCACCATTGTTTTGACTCCCCTTCCCTTTCGCCAAAATATCTAGGCTTGGGAAATGGTAAGGTCTATCATAGGACCGATGAATCTGTCCATCTTTAGATACAGCTACTTGCGCCGTATCTTCTGTAGTACTAATAATGGACGGTACTTGTAACCCCATACCTGCCATACCTGCTCCAGCACTTACAGAGCTTGCAGCTGCACCCGTTCCTGGCACAGCGGAGGCAATAGCACCGTGATTCGTTTCTAATGGGCCTATTGTTGTATTTTGATAAGAGAATTTTGGTTCTTCATCATCAGAGTTTTCTACAGTTCCAACCTCATCTGAATACTCTTCATCTGGTGTATATGAATAGTCCTCATCTGGAACATATACATAATCATCACTCGTAGATCTATGCGTATCAGAGAATTGTTCAAAATCATCAGCTTCATAAGACTTCGCATCACCAGATGCTTCAGATATATTAGCCAATTGCTCAGCCGCACGATTACGTGCTTCTATCTCAGCCAATTCCTTCCAAGATGTAGGAGTTTTTTGTGACTCCATAGTAGTAACTGTATCTTCAATAGGATCAACATCTACAGTTGTAGTAGAGTCAAAGAGGTCTCTTCCTGTAGCAATGCCTTGTTTTTCCAATGCATCTAATGCTTGATCTGCCGCATCAGCAAAACGTGTATCTTTTTCCCTGTTATAAGCTTTACGCTGTTCTGCCGCTTCTTTACGCTGTTCATTCCAGTCATCAAAAACTTCTTTTGCAACAGCGACCTTCTCAGCAGCTACCTCTTTAGCTACATCTAGACCAACTTGCGTTTTGTCCGCAGCCTTTTGTAATCCACTGCGCAAAGACAAACGTGTCACAAGAAGACCAAAAGCTATGAGTAAGAATACATCAAGAATAATAGCCCCTAGATTGCCTAATAGTGTACGAAGGAATGTAGCAATTGCACCACCTACGACACCACCTTGATTAGCTAGTTGTGTAGTAATGAGTTCCTGCCCCTCAGGAACGCGCCACAAGGGAACAAGAGCTAACAAAAATAGGAAAAACAAGGTCATTACAACGCCTCGTTTTGTAATGGAAATAAATGTATCCTTATATAATAATCTCCAACCTAACCAGAAAACGCATAAACAAGGAATAATACCACCTAGGCCAAAGCCATAACGGAATATACCTGTTAAAATCTGTCCTACAAGGCCGAGTTCAAAGCCAAAAAAGCCCAGAAAGGAAATCACAGCAAAGGCAATGACAATAAGGCCTTTCACTTCGCTGCGCAAAGAAAAGCTTTGAGACTTTGATTGCTGTTTTGTACTTGTTCGCTTACGGCGTGTGTTGCGTCTTTTGGTGGAAGTATTTTCTTCTGCCATAAATCTATACAAACCCCTTACTTATATAACATTACAGTAAATTAACTTATCATTATATTATAGCATATATCGTAATATTAAGTTAATTTTTACAACGTTTCTCCCAGTCGTGAAGTAACTGTTCCTCAGTCCCTCTCTTTATGCCCTTATAGTAGGTTGCATCAACTAGAGGCGTTGGTAAATACTGCTGTTTTACATATCCATTAGGATAATTATGAGCATACTTATAAGCTTTCCCATGGCCTAATTTACTAGCCCCGCTATAGTGACTATCTTTCAAATGATCAGGTACTTGTCCACAATCCTTATGTCGCACATCAGATATCGCGGCATCAATAGCTACATAAGCAGAATTACTTTTAGGTGCGAGAGCAACATAGCACGCAGCCTCAGATAATATAATGCGCGCTTCAGGAAAACCTACCATATGAGCCGCTTGAGCCGCTGCGTTGGCAAGTATAAGAGCTTGTGGGTCCGCAAGTCCTACATCCTCTGCTGCACAAATAACAATACGACGAGCAATGAAATTAGGATCCTCTCCAGCTTCAATCATGCGTGCTAAATAATGTACCGTTGCCTGCACGTCAGAACCACGCATACTTTTTATAAAGGCTGAGATTGTATCGTAATGACTGTCTCCTTTTTTATCATATGTATATATACGACGACCTACGACCTTTTCAAGAACCTCAATAGTAATCGTCCCCTCATCGGGAACCATAGCTGCAGCTTGTTCAAGAATATTAAGGGCCATGCGGCCATCACCATTGACGAAAATTCCCACATCTTCCAGAACTTCATCCGTTACCTGTAGATGGCGTTTGCCTAATCCCACTTCTTCATCGGTAATGGCGCGACGTAAAATTTGACCAATAGCCTTTGGTGTAAGTGCTTCTAATGTAATAAGACGCAAACGAGATAATAACGGTCTATTAACCTCAAAGAATGGATTCTCTGTTGTAGCACCAATAAGGATAATAGTGCCATCCTCTACACAAGGTAACAACACATCTTGTTGGCTTTTATTAAAACGATGAATTTCATCGAGGAATAGAATTGTGCGTTGCTGTAAAGAACGAACTCGTTTGCGCGCGTCTTCAATGATGGTGCGCAACTCACCAATACCGGCGTTAGTAGCATTCAGGTTTACAAAATGGCTATTACTCACCTTAGCTATAATGCCAGCTAATGTAGTCTTACCCGTTCCACAAGGCCCATAAAAAAGCATAGATGGTATTGTATCCTTCTCTACCATAGCTCTCAAGAAAGTCCCCTTACCTACGGCCTTCTCTTGACCATATAAATGATCTAGTTTAGTAGGACGCATTCGTACAGGAAGCGGCTCGTATGTATTTGTAGGTGTCATATCAAACAAACTATCCATTCTATCACCTCAATTCGCACTCAGTTTAACTGTCGTATTTTCATATCTATAACTATTCAATCCAAAAAAATTACTGTCCCGTCATAAAAGCCTAATAACATCAGTAACTCGGTAACACTGATAATATTGGCAAGATATTTATAACATTTATGACATTTAGGACTCTTAAGATTTTAAATAGTTTAAATTCTTACCAAAGATATATTTATAGTATATGATATTTCAGTCTATTTTTACACGCAAAAAAGCCCCACCATGCCGTAATGTACCGCGTTTTGATCCTGCAAGGGCAGGTGGGTGTCCTCCTCATCCTGCAGTTGTCCCGTAAGGGCGTAACGTTCAGACGAGAGTTCAGACTCCCAAAGTAAATGTGTTGGCTCAAAACTGCGATATCACACGCACATGGCAGGGATATCTTATACTTAAATAGTATCAGAAAGATTAGCAATTAACAAGTCTTGACATTTCGATTTTAATCAATTCTTGCCTATGTTTTTACACTAAAGATTGCTCTTGTTCTTCTTCTACATCTGGTTTAATATGCAACTCTTTTAATTGCTTTGGTTCTACTTCAGATGGAGCTTGGCTCATGATATCAGAAGCAGATTGAGTTTTAGGGAATGCGATTACGTCGCGGATAGATTGCCGTTTTGCCATCAACATAACAAGACGATCTAAGCCAAATGCACAACCTGCATGAGGAGGTGCACCATATTGGAATGCATCAAGCATGAAGCCGAATTTGGATCTTGCTTCTTCAATGGACAAACCAATTGCTTTGAATACTTTTTCTTGTACGTCAGCTTGGTAGATACGCAAGGAACCGCCACCAATTTCTACGCCATTCAATACCATATCGTAAGCAATCGCTTTTACGCTGCCAGGATCAGATTCCAATTTATCAAGATCCGCATGGCGTGGCATTGTGAACGGATGGTGCATTGCAACATAACGTTTTTCATCTTCGTTATATTCGAACATAGGGAAATCAGTTACCCAGGTGAATGCCAATTTATCTTGGTCAATCATGTTCATACGACGTGCCATTTCAAGGCGTAGTTCACCTAATGCACGTGCCACAGTTGCAGGTTTATCAGCAATCATCAATACGAGGTCGCCACCTTTAGCACCCATTTTTTCACCGATATTGCGAATTGTATCTTCACCTAAGAACTTCATGATTTGAGACTTGATAGAACCATCTTCGTTGAAGCAAGCCCATGCAAGGCCTTTGGCGCCGTAACGATTTACATATTCAACAAGGTCGTCAAGTTCACGGCGAGGAATGCCAGCGTCACCAGGTACAACGATACCTTTAACTACACCACCATTGTCGATAACAGAACGGAATACTTTGAATTCTGTATCTTTTACAAGATCAGTTACATCAGTAAAGGCCATATCAAAACGAAGATCCGGCTTATCAGAGCCGTATTTATCCATTGCTTCATCCCATGTAATACGAGACATAGGCAAAGAAATTTCTTTACCTAATGCAGTTTTAAATATATGAGCAATCATCTCTTCAAGCAATGCATAAATATCTTCTTCATCAACGAAGGACATTTCTAAATCGAGCTGAGTGAACTCAGGTTGACGGTCTGCGCGCAAATCTTCATCGCGGAAGCAACGAACGATTTGGAAATATTTTTCATAACCAGCAACCATCAAGATTTGTTTAAAGATTTGTGGAGATTGTGGCAATGCGTAGAATGTACCAGCATTTACACGGGAAGGCACTAGATAGTCACGAGCGCCCTCTGGCGTAGATTTAGTAAGCATTGGAGTTTCAATTTCCAAGAAATCGCGGCTATCAAAAAAGTCGCGCATTGCTTTTGTTACCTTGTGACGTAAAATCAAGTTACGTTGCATTTCAGGACGACGCAAGTCAAGGTAACGATATTTCAAACGAATATTTTCATCTACATCGATATCATCTTGAATATAGAAAGGAGGAGTTTTAGCGGAGTTCAATACGCGCAACTCTTCACAGAACATTTCGTATGCACCTGTAGGAAGGTTAGGATTAATAGCAGAATCATCACGTTTTGTAATAGTTCCACGCACGCAAAGCACATATTCATTACGAACATCCTCTGCTTTGTGGAAAGATTCTACGTTGTGATCTGGGGATGCCACTACTTGTACTACGCCAGAACGATCGCGTAAATCTAAGAATATCAAACCACCATGGTCACGACGGCGTTCAACCCATCCACATAATACGACCTCTTTACCTACCTCTTGTTCAGAGATGGTGCCACAACCGTGCGTACGGTGTAAGCCTTGCATTGTTTCCATTCTAATTGTCATCCTTTCACCAAAGAAGTTATACGTTCAGCCACTGTATCAAGAGATACTGTCTCTTGTTCACTAGTATCCATGAATCGAATTATGGCTTCTTTACGAACCAATTCATCATCACCCAATATAATAACATATTTCGCATTAATTTTGTTAGCGTATTTTAATTGTGCCTTCATACTTTTGCCCTGCCCGTCCATTTCAACAGTAATATCAAGACTACGAAGTTTTTGGCAAATTTTGAAAGCCTCTACCTTAGCCGCATCACCAAGAGCTACTACGAATGCAGATGGTTCTACAGTTGGTTCAGGCAATAGGTTTTGTTTTTCAAGAGCTAATAATAAGCGCTCCATGCCCATAGCAAAACCGATAGCTGGGGTATGCGGTCCATCGAGCTCTTCTACGAGACCATCGTAACGGCCACCACCGGCTACAGCACTTTGAGCACCTAAAGGAGTATATTGTACCTCAAAGGCTGTCTTTGTATAGTAATCAAGGCCACGTACGAGACGAGGATTTAAAGTATATTGCACATTAGCTGCAGTTAAATAGGTTTTCAATTCTTCAAAATGATCATGACACTCTTCACATAAATGTTCGTGAATTTCAGGAGCACCTACGGACAAGGATTTACATGTTTCATTTTTACAATCCAGTATGCGCAAAGGATTTTTGTACAACCGTTCTTGGCAATCGCTACATAATTGTTCCTTTTTTGGTTCAAAGAAGGCGATTAATTTTTCGCGGTATACAGGGCGACATGTTGGACAACCTACGGAGTTCACCTCTACATTGAGATCTTTAAGACCAAAGTCTTTTAATAACTGTACAACCATGCAGATAACTTCACTATCTACCACTGGAGATTGCGAACCTAGTACCTCTGCACCAAATTGGTGGAATTGACGATAACGACCCGCTTGCGGTTTATCATGACGGAACATAGGGCCCATGTAATACCATTTTGTGAGACCTTCTTTACCATATACTTTATTTTCTAAGTATGCGCGCACAGCAGACGCCGTATTTTCAGGGCGTAAGGTAAAGCTAGAACCACCGTCATCACCAGTGGTAAAGGTGTACATCTCTTTTTGTACTACATCTGTAGTCTCACCGATACCTCGCAAAAATAATTTAGTTTCTTCAAAGGCAGGTGTGCGAATTTCATTGAAGCCGTATACTTTACAAATTTCGCGCATACGTTGTTCAATATAGTGCCAATTTATCATCTGTTCTGGCAAAAAGTCTTGTGTACCTCTTGGTTTTCTTATAGCCATTACACAACCTCCCAAAATCTTTCACAAATTTTATGTCGTTTCTCTAAAAGTGCATCTATCGTTACGTGATAAACATCTACGTCTTTTGGCATATGCTGTTTAAGCTGACGATATTCAGGGGCTCGCATCCACTTAGACGAGCTACCGGGCCCCATGGATAGAATACTTTGGCGTTCTTCCATGATTTGAATATTGTATTCGCATGCTTTGCCAGGCAAGGTATAGCCGATATTCTCTAACTGCCCTCTCATATATTGTTGGCGATATAAATAATATGGCACATAACCAGCCGCTTCAAGACGCTCTTTACCATATTGTACCATTTCCGCTACGAGATTTTCTTCAGGAATATCATCTTCCATATGTAAATCGTACAACGGGCTACCACGTTTTAATGCTAACGTATGAATTGTAACATTTTCCGGCAGATTTTGACATACATAATCCATATTCTCGATCATGTTTGACATCGTTTGGTTAGGCAAGCCTGCGATAAAATCCATATTTACGGCTAATGATGTATTGTTTTTTACATATTGTAAAAGTTCATCAACATCCCGTACGCTATGACCACGCCCAATACGACGCAAAATATCATCTTGCATCGTTTGCGGGTTAATGCTAATACGATTCACACCTAGCTCAAGCATGGAACGTAGCTTTGTAGGATTAACAGAATCAGGTCGTCCTGCCTCTACAGTAAATTCATGACCTTCTGGTACGAGTAGAGACAACTGTTTTAGAACCTGGTGAAAGTCTTCATCCGCTAGCACTGTCGGAGTACCACCGCCCATGTAGAGGGTATCTACGGTTAGATTATAAGATTCTATAATGGCTTTCATATCTTCTATATCACGGGTTAAAGCCCTTAGAAATTGACTTTTACCAGCATAATCCTGATAGAGACCATATGGAAACGAGCAATATACGCAACGCGTGTCACAGAAAGGAATACCACAATAGAGGCTTACCTTTTTATCATCTGTATCAGATAGAAATGGACGTTGATACTCGCCAATGGCCCCCAAAGTAGCAAGCTTTTCCATAGACACAGAAAACTCGTCCCGAATGTGACGAGTTGCTGCGTGGACAGAGCCATATGTATCTATATATTTATGTAGTAGTTTTGTAGGGCGCACACCTACCATGGTTCCCCACGGAGCCTCAGCAGGTAAGCCTTGATATTCACGCAAATAGCGCAACAAGGCTTGTCCAATTTGGCGACGCCCCATAGAGGAAACAGGGCCTTCAAAAATCTGAACTGTATCACCAATGGTAACAGTTAATGTGTACAGCCCTTCCACTTCATGCGCTTCAAGGATAACCTCTGGATGTACCTTATCAGAAAAAAGTCCCGCCGCGCCACAGTTATGAGCTACTACGGAGCCAAGTGGTAATGGACCCGTATATAGATATCCATTAACCATGATGGGACATACGCTCAAGCTTTTCTAATTCTGCTTCAGTCATATGATTTTGGCAATCACTACAGTAACCATATACTTTCAATTGATGATCAATGGTACGGAAGTTTAATTTCTTAGCAATAATAGACTCCAATGTTTCAAGCATGTCGTCTTCAAACTCGGATACTTTACCACACTTTACGCAAATCAAATGATGATGGAAATGAGCGAACTCTTCGTCATTTAATTCATAGCGATTACGGCCATCGCCAAAATCAAGACGTTTTAACAAATCAAGTTCTGTGAAGAGATCAAGAGTTCTGTAAATTGTTGCTAACCCGATATCAGGTGCCACCTCTTTTACAAGAACATATACATCTTCAGCACTCAAGTGATTTTCATCAGCATCGATGAATGCTTGCAAAATTGTTTGACGTTGAGTTGTCAATTTGTACTTTTTGTCTTTAATGCGTTCTTTTAATTTTTCTAATGTTGTGTTCATAATAAATTTCCCCTCGACTGTAAAAAATAATTCGTTTAAACCTACTGACCAACGAATGGGTTGTATTGTTTTTCATACCCTATATTTGTTTCCGGTCCATGACCAGGATAAACCATTGTATTATCAGGCAATCTATATAGCTGAGTCTTAATCGATGATATCAGGGTCTCATAAGAACCATTTGGAAAATCTGTACGGCCTACAGAATCTCTGAATAGAGTATCCCCTACAAATACAAGACCTTCCATGTAATAACACACCCCTCCTGGCGTATGACCTGGTGTTTCTAGCACCTCAAGATCGATATCACCACATGTAATGTGATCACCTTGTTTAACCTCGATAATTTCCGCTTTTACCTTAATTGGCGTTGGATTGCTATAAACACTGAGATTAAGTTCAGGATCAGATAAATACGGTACATCGCCTTTATGAATATATACAGGCACATGATAGGTGTTTACAATCTCTTGAATGCCACCAATATGATCTCCATGACCATGTGTCAGTACAATCGCCTTCGGCTTTAAGTCATGTTTTTTTAGCGCATCTAGTACTTCAGCTGTTGCAGGATCGATAATGAAAGCTTCACCTATCGCTTTATCACCGATAACATAGCAATTTGTTCCTAGTGGACCTAAAGGCATGCGCATAAGCACTAATTGTTGTTCGCTCATTAAGCCCCTCCTTTACTACGTTGAACAGTATACACTTCACGAATACGACGCAATTTAGTCATTACGAAATCTAATTGTGAAATATCGCGGATATCAACCACCAAATTGATGCTTACATTTTTTGTATCCTCTTGAACCTTAGCATTGATGTTAGTGATGGTGATTTTCAATTCTGAAAGCACCGCCATAACTTCCATGAGAATACCAGCTCGATCATAAGCTTGAATATCAATGCCCACGTGGAAAGATTCGCCAGAAGAACCGTCCCAAGAGACTTCTATCATCCGCTCTAAGTCTTCAGCAGAATGGCCCATACTAGGGCAATCACAGCGATGAATAGAAACGCCACGACCACGGGTTATGTAACCTATAATATCATCACCAGGTACAGGATTACAGCATTTTGCCATACGCACCATCACACCAGCTTCACCTTTTACGAGAACACCAGTGCCATTTTTAGTTTTCTTTTGTCCTTGAGATTTTAATTTCTCGATAATTTGCTCTGTGCTGCGCTTAGATTCCTCTACCTCTTTAGACTTTTTATAAAGTTCAATTAAACGCAAGAGAACAGTGCTTACAGGAATGCCGCCATAGCCACAGGCTGCAAACATTTCCTCTTCTGTACCGGCTTTAAGTTGTTTCGTTACATGTTGTAAACGGTTGTCTGCACATAATTCTTTCCAATTATGATTCAATCGTTTCGCTTCTTTTTCAAGAGAGTCTAAACCTTTTTCAATATTTTCAGCTTTATTTTCGCGCTTGAACCAATTGCGAATTTTGCTCTTGCTTTCAGAAGAACCTACGATATTCAACCAGTCGAGGCTAGGACGACCTGTTTTGGATGTGATAATATCAACAATATCACCATTTTGCAAGGTATAATCCAGCGGTACAATTTTGCCGTTTACCTTAGCGCCTACACAATGATGACCTACATCGGTATGAACGCGATAGGCAAAGTCGAGCGGTACAGAGCCTATTGGCAACTTAACAACGTCGCCCTTTGGCGTGAATACAAATACCTCACCAGAGAAAACGTCTAATTTCAAAGCATTAACGAGTTCCGTTGGATTACTAGTATCTTGCCATTCAAGAACCTGGCGCAGCCATGCAACCTTTTGATCAAATTCTTTATCGCCGTTTTTATTTCCTTCTTTATATCGCCAGTGAGCAGCCACACCATATTCAGATACGCGGTGCATTTCCCAAGTACGAATTTGAATTTCTACAGGTTGCCCCATCGTGCCGATAACGGTTGTATGTAAAGATTGATACATATTAGACTTCGGCATGGAAATATAATCTTTGAACCGATAAGGCAATGGCTTCCACAAGCTATGTGCAATGCCAAGTACCGCATAACAATCAGGAATGCTATCAACGATTACACGAACGGCAAGCAAATCATAAATTTGGGATAAATCGCGATTGTCCTTTTTCATCTTCTTATAAATACTGTAGAAGTGTTTTGGACGACCTTTGATATCCGCCTTGATATGGGCTTCGCTTAAGGCCTTTGTAAGTTGCCTCATCGTATCATTAACGATGTCTTCCCGAACTTGGCGTTTTTGTTTCATTTGATCGACTAGATCATAGTATTTTTCCGGCTCTAAATAACGGAAGGATAAATCTTCCAACTCCCATTTCACATTGAAGATACCGAGACGATGTGCCAAAGGTGCAAAGATTTCTAGGGTTTCCTTAGCAATACGTTTTTGTTTGTCACTACGCATATGCTTTAATGTGCGCATGTTGTGTAAGCGGTCACCCAATTTAATAACTACGACACGTACATCCTTCGCCATGGCTAAAATCATCTTTCGATAGTTTTCCATTTGACGATCTTCTTTTGTTTCATACTGGAATTGGTTTAATTTTGTTACCCCATCAACGAGGAATGCTACTTCAGAACCAAACATCTCCTCTAGGTCTTCCTTCGAGTAAGATGTATCTTCGACCACATCATGCATAAGAGCTGCCATGAGTGTAATATGGTCGATTTGTAAATGTGCCAAAATATCAGCTACAGCCAGCGGATGCATGATATACGGCTCACCGGAAGCTCTAAACTGACCTTCGTGAGCCTTATCAGCAAGCTCAAAAGCTTTCAATACTTGGTCACACTCATCATCTGTTAAATACGTATGGATATACTCCATAAACTCGGCTAAGGCTTTACTTTTATCAAATGTACTTTGTTCCACCAAAGCTTTGCCTTCTTCATTTACAGTTGTCATGATGTCACCTCCTATACACTATAAGTAAGGAATGTTACGGATGTGACAAGATCTAATTTTCCTTCAATGGCATTCCATCTCAGCATTAATTGACCATCATCACTTGTATATTCTTCAACAATGCCCAATTCTTTAAATACATCGATAGATGTTAGAGCACTGCGATTATTCTGATCTGCCGGCTTGCGACGCAATATATCTTGTTCAACATTATAAACCGACTGACTGCGACCTCGCATGGACTGTTTTATTATGACATACATTTGTCTAAGTCCTTCTGTAGAAAGCTTAATCGGCTCTTCAGTCAATGGTTCAATAGCTTGAATCATAAGCTGCGGAGAAACCAGACCTTGCCATTCATTCTTTTGCAAAGAAAATGCCACTTTTACCACAGTTCCCACGAAGATAGATCTAAATAAATCTGGACGATTCCAAGCTATAGCATCTAATGTACCACTCGAAGTTGCAAAAATTACCTTACAGTGATTTTTTAATTGCCCCATGAGCATAATATCTTGCACAGTAGCTTCTATAATGGCAAAGACTGGCGTGCTATTGGCCATCCCATAAGGCTCAAGGTCTGATACGCGGTCAATGATATCGACATCGATATCATCAACAGGTAGTTCCGCATCAATGGCCACAACGGGAATATATTCCTCAGCAGTAACAACTTCTTTACAATACTTAGTTAAACGGTCTCGTAACTCATCAATACGATTTGCATCGATGCTAAAACCTGCCGCCGCAGAGTGTCCGCCAAACTGTAGCAAGATATCCTCGCAAGATTTTAATGCATCATATATGTTAAAGCCATCTATACTACGGCACGAGCCTTTACCAACGCCATCATGAATACTGATAACTAAGGTTGGTTTGTAAAACTCCTCTACTAGACGAGAAGCAACAATACCAATGACACCGGGATGCCACTCTTCGCCGGCCACAATAGTTACATAATCAGCTTTATGTCCTTGATTAGCTACATCTATACGAGCCAACTCGTGAATATTTCGTTCTAGCTCTTGTCGTTCACGATTCGTTTCGTTTAATTCCTCTGCAATTGCCTCTGCTATATCTGCATCATCGGTCACGAGTAGTTCAACAGCACGCGTTGCATGCGTTACGCGACCAGCTGCATTAAGGCGAGGGGCTAAAGTATAGCCAATATGTCCAGAGGTGATAGTTCGTTCATGAAGCCCCGCTACATCAATTAGCTTATTAATCCCCAAATTAGGATAGCTATTCATCTTCTCAAGGCCCGATTTCACAATGATGCGGTTCTCACCGACCAAAGGTACTACATCGGCCACAGTGCCAAGTGCAACGATATCTAAATCATCTAAGTACCATTCTCCGTACTTTGTAAGCCACAAAGCTTGGCATAATTTGAAAGCAACCCCTACGCCAGATAAGTTTTTATCCTTATAAGGACAGTCCTTTTGCTTATGATTTATGACGGCCTTCGCTCGTGGAATCACATCTGGAGCCGTATGGTGATCCGTAATAATCATATTGATGCGGTCCCGTACAGCCTCTACAATATCGTAAGAGCTAATGCCGCAGTCTACGGTAATTACCAAATCCGTTCCCCGTTCAATAAGGTGCTTTAAAGCCTCTAAATTGAGACCATACCCTTCGCTTTGACGTTCTGGTATGTAATATGTAACATCAGCACCTAATTTCTTTAAAAATCGATAGAGTACAGAGGTTGCAGTAATACCATCCACATCATAATCACCATAAATGACGATTGGTTTGTGACTTTCAATTGTTTCCAGAACTAGTGAAACAGCCACATCCATATCTTTCAAAGTGAATGGGTCTAACAAATCTGACAAAGTACCTTGCAAAAATCGACGACCTTCGTCAACATCAATGTGACGATTCACCATTAATTTAGCCACAATAGGGTTCACACCAAGTTCACGGATTAAGATATTCTCTTTCTCCCTGTCACCTTCACAAAGGCGCCAACGTTTTTTCTTAATCATCATATCCCTCAGTAGTTTATAATCAATATTATTCTAGAATTCAACGTATTATCATTATCATTTTTATTTATTATACCTTAAAACGCAAATAAAATAAACCATTTTATATATTTTATTCTCATTTAAACTTTGCTATTTTCTCAACAAGAAAGAGCCTCCCATTATCAATAGGAGGCTCCATATCAGTGAATTCCTTAGAACCGGAAGTCCCGTTTGCCGTCTTTCATCTGTGCAATATAAGCTTTAGCTTTTTCTTTAACTAAATCATTTTTAATATTTTCTAACTGTTGTTCGATGACCTTAGCACCATGAGCCTTAGTCTTTTCATCACCGTAATCCATGATATATTCGTTTAATGTCATCAACGCATTAGGTTGGCAACAATTGTGAATTTGACCGGATTTAGCAAGGGCCATGAAACGGTCCCCTGTTCTGCCTGCACGATAACATGCAGTACAGAAACTTGGTACATAACCAAGGTCTAATAGCCAGTCTACGATTTCATCTAATGTACGTGTATCGCTGCGATCAAATTGTGCAGAATTATCTTCTGGTTTCTCTTCTTCTTTGTAACCACCTACGCTAGTACGAGATCCACCACTAATTTGGGAGATACCTAATGCCAAGCCACGTTCACGCATGGACTGACTTTCACGAGTGGACATAATCATACCTGTATACGGTGTGGAGACGCGGATAAGAGCAACAATTTTTTCAAATACATCATCAGGCACAGCATTACTGAAATCATCTACATCGATATCATCAGCTGGACAAATACGAGGTACAGAAATAGTATGTGGACCTACCCCATACACAGCCTCTAAATGTTCAGCGTGCATCAACAATCCAACGAAATCATATTTATAATGTTCCAAACCATAAAGAACACCGATGCCTACATCATCAATGCCACCTTGCATAGCGCGGTCCATCGCCTCTGTATGGTAGGCGTAGTCGCTCTTAGGGCCTGTAGGATGTAAAGCTTCATAGTTTTCTTTGTTATATGTTTCTTGGAATAATGTATATGTGCCAATACCAGCTTCATGTAATTTTTTGTAGTCCTCAACGGAACAAGCTGCAATATTTACGTTTACACGGCGGATTTCACCATTTTTATTTTTGATACCGTAAATTGTCTTGATGGATTCCAAAATATATTCAAGAGGATTATTTAATGGATCCTCACCAGACTCAATTACAATACGCTTATGGCCCATCGCTTCTAACGCAATAACCTCTTCTCTGATTTGGTCTTGCGTTAATTTTTTACGTTTAATATCGCGGTTTTTGGAGTGGTACGGACAATACACACATCCATTGATACAATAGTTAGACAAGTATAACGGTGCAAATAGAACAATACGATCGCCGTAGATAGCCTTCTTGATTTCCTTTGCTAAAGCAAAAAGCTTTTCCTTATATTCAGGTAACGGACATTCTAAGAGAACTGCTGCTTCTCGGTGGTTTAATCCCTTAAATGTAGCAGCTTTCGCTAAAATAGCATCTAACAACTCCCGATTTTCCTTGTTTTCCTCTGCATAGGCAAGTGTGTCAAGGATTTCCTGATGGGAAATAAATTCCTCCGCCTTTGGAGATTTTACATCATACATAGTACTTACCTCAAATCTTTCTAGTGGCAATGCCACCCCTCTTTAGGTTTATGAAAGTATATGACAACCAGTCTTCTGGTATTTCACTGATACTGTACATAGTATACCACTATTCCTACTAAAAAGCACAGGAATTTGATACATGCAAAAAGGTTGCCACCTCATAAGAGGAAGCAACCTTTATATCATGGGAGTTTCTAATCTATATCGATTATCTATATCGAACATGACTAAAATGTATGTATGTATTTTTACACGAGATAAACCCTTACATAATAGTACTAACTATATATTACAAATGTATTTAGTCCTATTCTCCCCATGTATCATACAGCTCTTTCATAGCACGTTCTTTCGCAATAATACCATGGGCCATCCACAAAGTACTATCCACTTGCAATACATGATCGGCTTTTACAGCAGGCAAATTTTTCCATAACTCATCTTTTTTAAGATTTGCCAATCGTTGATCTGCTACACCTTGATTATTAGCACTAGAAGCACCGTAACCAGCAGAAACGATTAAATAGCCTGCATCAAGATCGGGTAATCGCTCTAAAGAAATCGCATTGTTCGTAGGGTTAAGTTCTGTTTCTAATACCATATCAGGCGGTTTAATATTAAGTAATTCAGCCATAAAGACATTCAAATCGCTTTTCATATACGGATACAATCGTATTTCTTTATTTAAAATTCTTAGAAAAGCTACGGTTTCCCCTTGCATATGTTCAGCTAAATCTATCCGTGTTTTCTTAGCCTGTGAATAATATTCTTTCAAACGAGCTTCCCCTTTTTCAGGGACCCCAAGTGCTTTAGCAATAGTTAGTAGTGCAACTTCTTCCTTATTTACGTTGACAGAAATGGTTGGAGCAATTTTAGAAAGTGCATTATATGCCGCTTTACCATAAGAGTCACGCATAATAATCAAATCCGGTTTTAAAGCCTGAATCTGCTCATAGTTGATAGTCTTTGTTTCATCATTAATGCTAAAATTTTGAACATTACGATTACTTAATTCATTATAAAGATAGCTTTTTTCATTAAAATTTGCCCCTATAAAAGATTCATCTAATGCAATCATAGGATCTTCTGTCCGAACAACCACGATACGTTTATGTTCTTTAGGCATAACTGTTGTCCCGAGCTTATGAGTGACAATAATCTTATCTCCTTCAACAGTAACAATTTTATCTGCTGCCTTTTGGATAGCCGTTAATCGCTTCTTAAACTCTTTATCAATGTCTTTCGGATCATTTGACCGTTCAAGGGCTGTTTTTACCTTATCATCAAGATTAGCATAGATGGCTTCATGAGTCATACCATTTTCCTGTGGACCACATCCTGCAATTCCCATGAGCATACAAGCCCCCAAAAGACCAGAAATTAACAAACGCTTCATACTACACCTCACGTGCCGTATGGCCATAATTTTTCATAGAATAAGGAATACAGAACGGACGATCTGTCTTAGGGTCATTCATGATTGTAGAATCTACACCAAATACATCCTTCAACATTTCATTATGGAAGATAGTATGAGGCGTACCTTCGTATAGAATTTTTCCATCCTTCATGGCAACTAAATTATCGGCAAAACGAGCGGCTTCATTAAGTTCGTGAATAACCATGACAATCGTTTTGTTATAAGCTTTATTCAAATGCTCTACCAGATGCAATACATCCATTTGGTGAGATACATCAAGGAAGCTCGTAGGCTCATCAAGGAATAGAATGTCTGTATTTTGAGCAATAGCCATGGCAATCCATGCCCGTTGCCGTTGCCCCCCAGACATATTTGTAATGCCACGATCTGCAAACTGAAGTAATTCAGTCTCCTTCAAAGCCCACTCTACAATTTCTTTATCCTCTTTTGTAGTACGGGCAAATAAGCTGCCTTGATGCGGTGCACGACCGTACATAACAAGTTCACGCACTGTAATTTCACCAGGTGCCGTTGGATTTTGAGGCAAAATAGCAACCTTTTTTGCTAGCTCTCTACTACCATAAGAACCGATAGATTTACCATCTAGTAAGACATCGCCATCCATTGGTCGAATAATACGACAAATAGTTTTTAGTAAAGTAGATTTACCACAACCATTAGCGCCAATTAATGCTGTTACTTTGCCTTCTGGAATCGTAAGATTTAAGTTCTCTATAATTTTTGTATCACCGTAACCAGTAGTTAGGTTTTTAACTTCTAATTTCATTTATATTTCCCCTTTTACGCTTTTGTTTTTGCTAGAATATACAAGAAGTATGGTGCCCCGATTAAAGCTACAATAATCCCTAATAGGATTTCATCAGGCGCAATAATGGATCGGCCAATCCAGTCGGCAGTGACCACTAAAATAGCTCCAATTAGACCTGTTAATGGCAAGAAATAGGCATGATCGGCACCGACTAAGCGACGTGCAATATGCGGGGAAATAAGCCCTACAAAACCAATGCTGCCGCCGATAGCTACACAGAACCCAGATAAAAGAACTGCAATAATAAGGTATACAAATCTAGAGCGATTTATATGTACACCAAGCCCAATCGCCGTTTCATCAGCTAGGCTCAATAAATTTAACTCCATATAACGGGCATAAAGAATGAGTGATAATACAATGACAATTGGTGCAAGTACCCATACATGCTCCCAGGTATTACCCGAAATAGTGCCGATGGTCCAAGTATTAACTAAATAAAATTTATTAGGGTCCAAACGCGTTACGAGTAAGACTTGCAATGCATGGAATCCTGCACTCATAGAGATACCTGTTAAGATTAAACGATATGGCGAAATAATATCTCTACCGCGACAAGATAGAAGATAAATTAAAATCGCTGCCACAACAGCCCCAGCTACGGCAACAGTAGGTAATGTCCAAATTCCCCACGCCGTTGTAGAGCCTGCAAAATATACTAAAAGAACTACACCTAAACCAGCACCAGCATTTACACCTAACAAGCTTGGACTAGCCAATTCATTTCGAGATATAGTTTGAAAAATTGCACCAGACATAGCAAGGCCCATACCAATAAATACAGCCAAGATGGTGCGAACTAAACGGAAATCAAAAACTGTGAGTTTTTCTACATCATTACCACCGCCAAAGAGAATACGAATAAGATCAGATGTAGACATATCACTAAAGCCTGTATGAAGATGTCCATACATGGCACCTAACAACATGAGCGTCATAACGAAAGAGTAGGCAAAAAAGCGTTTTTTCATCTTATTTTCCTCCCTTACGATTTGCTAAATAAATAAAGAATGGAACACCTACAAGGGCAGTAATGGCACCTAATGGTGTTTCGAATGGAGGATTTACGATACGAGCTACAACGTCAGCAATCATAACAAGTACTGCACCAAAGAGTGCAGAGAATGGAATTACAAGACGATAATCGATGCCTACCAGTTTACGTGTTATATGTGGAATAACGAGACCTACAAAGCCGATCGGACCGGCTAGAGCAACAGCAGAACCGCTAAGAATAAGTACAGTCAAACCAGATAATACACGTACACGATTTAAATTACTGCCAAGACCAATAGCTACCTCTTCGCCAAAGCTTAAGAGCGTAACAGATTTAGATACGTACATGGCAATAAGAATACCAATGAGTGTCCAAGGTAATACAAGTAATACTTGTTCCATACGAATACCACTAATACCGCCTGCAGTCCAAAAACTTAACTCTTGTGCCACTTGGAAGTACACAACAAGCATATGTGTAACAGCCACAAATACTGCACTAATAGCCGTACCTGCAAGTGCAAGATATACAGGAGTAGCTTTACCACCTACGCGTTTAGCAAGAGCTAAAATGAATAGTGTTGCCAATGCGGCCCCACCGAAGGAAAACAAAATACTTCCATTTAAGGTTAAATAAGGAAATAAAATCATCCCAACAGCTAAACCAAAACTGGCACCTGCGTTAATCCCCAAAATAGAAGGACTTGCCATAGGATTGTTGGTAACACCTTGCATCAGTGCACCTGATACGGCAAAACTGATACCTACAACGATACCTGCTATCATACGTGGCAAGCGCAATGTTTGAACGATCATCTGACCTATACTATTAGGATCATAGTTAGTAAAGGATAAAGTAATATCATCTAGGCTGATATAGCGTATCCCAATGAAGAGTGAACCAAGAGATGTGGCAATTAAAATAGCTAAAGCCAGTATACCTAGTAGCGTAGTTTTAGCTGCGCGCCCTCCCCTTGTTTCTACGTCATAATTGCTCATAAAAACTCCTTACAATACAAAATACTATAGAATTTACTGATACATTATATCAACAACACTCTATCTTTTTCAATAATAAATCTCATTATCATTTATAGCAATAATGCAATGTTAAAAACAAAATAAGTAAAGCTTTATAACTATACAAAATTATATCCAATATTCTTTATTCCTATAATCATATATAAACATTATCACTATAAAAAAGAGTAGTAACCTTAAGGCTACTACTCTAAGTTATGAGTAAATATTCTGATTTGATGTACTATAAAATATATTTAAAGCACTAAATTTACCTATTTAATTGATTTCTATTATTAAAAAATGCTCTATACGCTAATTGACAAGTAATAAAGCAAGCAATCGATATAGTAGATAAACTCATAAATGTCACAATCATTTGATATTTTACAGCTTCAAGTGGAGGCATCCCCGCTAAGATAAGACCTGTCATCATTCCTGGTAAAGCCACGATTCCTAAAGTCTTAGCGCTATCCACAGTAGGTTGCAATCCAGTCTTTATAACATCTCGCACGATGGCTTTTGACGCTTGCTTAGGTGTACTTCCTAACGCTAGTTTAATTTCCACCTCTTGTTGGCGCAACTCAAAATTTGATAGCATTTGTCGATAACAAAGGCCAATTGCCACCATAGCTCCACTAATAACCATCCCTCCAACAGGAATCACCTGATAAGCAGTAAAGTTAAGCACACCTGTTAGAAGCAAAATCGATAATGTAATGCTTGCACCTACTGTTATGGCAAACCAAGAAATCCACAATGCATATGGTATTCCCTTGCCGCGTTTAGAAGAATTATAGGCTGCATTAATAGCCATAAAACCTAATAATCCGATTATGAATATGGGACTTTCAGTACTAAAAATATAAGCTAAAATAAAGCCTATGGCAAATAACTGTATGGTAGCTCGTAAAGCACTTATAAAAATATCTTTCTCTAACTTCAACTCCTGCCGATAGGACATAAACATACTTATAATAACTAATATAGATGCAAGGCATAATGACATGGCTGAAATAGCATGAAATTGACTCACCGTAATACCTCCTCTTTAGCTAATGATCCATCTACAATTGTAATGCGGCGATTAGCCTTACGTAAGCTTTGTTCCTCACTATGTGTTATTGCTATGATGGTCATCCCATTATTATGAAGTTCATCGATTACCCGTTCCACGATAGCCGTGTTAACAGCATCTAATGCAGAGGTAACCTCATCTAAAAGCAATACTTTAGGTTCAAAGATAAGGCTTCGAATGAGACAAATCCGTTGCATTTCTCCACCAGATAGTTCATCATTATGGCGCTCAAGATATTCAATAGGCATATGAAGTAAATCGAAAAGATATTTGATACGAATCATATCAGGTTCCATACCTCGAATATCATAAGGGAACAAAATATTACGACGCACCGTTTTTGCAAACAAGTAAGGTCTTTGAAAGCAATAACCTACCTCTTTTCGATAACTTTCTGGATCTATAGTGGTTAAATCACGTCCATTATAAGTAATAATCCCTGAGGTAGGACTAATCAAATCACTACATAATTTTAAAAGTGTACTTTTACCACTACCAGAAGGGCCTACAACAGTGAGATACTCTCCTTCATGTACAGATAGAGACACATCACGGATAATAGACTTTTCGTTTACAACATAGGATATATTAGATAACTCTAATAGTGCCATAATGCCTCCGATTAAATTTAAAAATTCTAGAATATATTTGATAATCACTTTAAACTATATTATATTATACCAATACAACGAACACCATAATAAACAAAAACAAACAACAAAAAATCCCTAGTGGAAACCACTAGGGATTAATAGTCTTGTAAAATTAAGCTTCTACAGGGTATACGCTAACTTTACGGTTATAACGACCAGCACGTTCAAATGCTACTTTACCAGGCACAAGTGCAAATAAAGTGTCATCTTTACCGATACCTACGTTAGTACCAGGGTGGAAGTGAGTACCACGTTGACGAACGATGATGTTACCGCTCTTTACGATGGAACCATCATGGCATTTAACACCAAGACGTTTAGATTCACTGTCACGACCGTTACGAGTACTGGACACACCTTTTTTATGTGCGAACAATTGCAAATCAAAAGTAAACATTAAGTTCACCTCCTATATTTCGTGAATTTGGACAAACTCTGGATATTGACGGCTAATTTCCTCCAAACCAAGAAGCATAGTCCCCAGAATATCCTGTCCACTCTGATTAATCGTACCAGAGAGAACTATATCACATTGACCTTCGCTATTCGTATACTCCCCTTCTTGTCGAGCAATTTGGGTGAGTCCTAACATTGCCGTTGCCGATAAGGCAGACACTGCGGCACATACGATATCGAAGCCATGTTCATCATATCCTGCATGACCGGACATATGACAACCAACTACTTGACCATCACTATTCCGCTGGATTCCAATGGAAACCATGATTAAGCTTGGATAGATTCAATACGAACTTTTGTGAACGGTTGACGATGGCCTTGACGACGACGGTAGTTGGATTTAGCTTTGTATTTGAATACTAAGATTTTTTTACCTTTACCATGCTCAAGAACTGTACCTGTAACTTTTGCACCGTTTACAAGAGGAGCGCCAACTTTAACGTCGCCGTCATTCACTACAGTCAAAACTTCTTCGAATGTAACGGACTCGTCAGCAGCTGCTTCCAATTTTTCGATAGTAATTACATCGCCTTCAGCAACGCGATATTGTTTACCACCAGTTTTAATAATTGCGTACATGAGAACACCTCCTTGTTATCGAACTCGCTGAATTCGGTATCCCGACCCGAACTTCGGTCGGGCGTTTAAACCTGCTTCACGCGGATTGCAAAGTTCAGTAAACCGAACTAATACTGATATAGTATATCCTATTTACACAGTCATGTCAAACAAAAATGAACAGAATCCGCTCAGTTTCTGACACTTTCATATATATAAGCCTTAAAATTCTCCGATAATCCCAAGATGTTGTAAAAGTATCTTTGTACCGATGAGGATTAATACACCGCCACCTACTATATCTGCATATTTTCCAACAAATCGGCCCATAAATTTACCTAAGTAAACACCCACTAAAGATATACCAAAGGTAATAACACCAATCATCGTAGATGCTTCCCATACATTGATAGGTAAGAATGCAAAGGTCAGTCCTACAGCCATTGCATCAAGACTAGTCGCTACGGAGAGCATCATCATTTCCCAGACACCCAAGAATTGCTTATCATCGTCATCTTCATCATCATCGCTAAGTCCCTCTCTGATCATAGCGATACCTAAATAACCAAGAAGGCCAAAGATAATCCAGTGATCCCAATCAGCAATCACATCGATAAATTGACGACCGATGAGCCAACCAATAAGAGGCATAAGAAACTGGAACAAACCAAAAAGAAATGCCAAGGTTACCTTGCGACCATTCTCACCTACAGGCATTGTCAGCCCCTTACCGATAGATACACCAAAGGCATCCATCGCTAGGCCTATACTAATTAATATAATTTCAAATATAGACACTATACTCACCTATAAACAAACTACTTACTTATTCAGCTATAGCCATCAAGGAATACCCTTCTCGACTAATTTGTGGATTTACCACAATAGAAATCTTGCGACCTATGGACTCACCTAAATCCTCGAGAACAGCCTTTGTTAAATACTGAGCCACCTCCGGATGAACTTCGATTTCTAGATTCGTTTTAATACGTCCCGACTTAAATAACTCGCGGATACGACGCACAATCTGCATATACACGGTGCGGCCTGACAACATATAACCCGTACCACCGCATTGAGGGCATGTATCAAACATCAAGGTTTGCAAGCCTTGGCGAGCTCGCTTTCGGGTCATCTCTACAAGGCCAAGCGAACTAATGCCGCATACAACCGTTTTCATTTTATCTAACTTAGCTTGTACCCCCAACAATTTTAACAATTCTTGTTGATGCTCTTTATCTTTCATATCGATAAAATCGACCACAATAATACCGCCAATATCGCGCAAACGCAATTGACGACAGATTTCTTTTGCCGCCTCTTTATTGACTGTGAAAGCTAAATCTTCCAGCTTATTAGACTTGCCAGTATAATGAGCAGAGTTTACATCAAACACGGTGAGAGCTTCAGTATGATCGATACGGATTGAACCACCAGAAGGAAGATTAATATCGCGAGAGATAAGATCTTCCAATTGAGGTTCAATGTGATTTGCTTTAAAAATCGGTGTGCTATCACGATGACGTGTTACTTTAATTTGTTGTGACGTAGGTCCATGCCCTAAGAGGTCCAGCAATCGGGATTCTCCCATATCGGAATCGACAATAATTTCCTCTACATTGCGATGCGCATAGTCCCGTACAAGGCGGAACCAGAAATCCGCGTCACTATATAAATCAGTACCGCTCTTCGCCACCTTAAAGCGCTTCAACACATGTTGCCAGGTCCGCCACAGATACTCCATATCGCGACCGATTTCATCGGCACTGGCCTTAGCTGCTGCAGTACGAATGATAAAACCGCAACCTTCTTGTACATAAGGGGCTGCCAATTCTTGTAGTTTACTACGCAAGGCCTCATCAGTAATTTTCTTGGAAATATGCATGCCTTCAGAATATGGTAATAGTACCATAAAACGACCAGCCAAACTGACGTCTGCAGTCACGCGGGCACCTTTACCGAGCATTTCTTCTTTCACTACTTGAACGAGAATTTGTTGCCCCACAGATAGACGTGGCAAAATTTTCTGTTCCTTCCCTTGTTGAAGGTTCAAATACGCATTTTGAGAGCCCCCAATATCAACAAAGGCCGCTTGCATACCATTTAATACATTCTTTACTGTGCCTTTGTACATATGATTTGCCATATGAGAATCATCGGTACGCTCCAAGACAAAATCCACTAGCTGGCCTTCTTCGTCGATAACAGCCATACGAATTTCTTCACGCATAACATTGACCAAAATTTTATGCATCCTATCCCTCCCTTCTTTGTCATCTAAATTATAATTAGTAATTAATCTCTAAAGGCGTATAGCGGCCTTTTTCGTTTTCTACCATAATTGCTTTACGATGAATTTCGTAGCCAGAAGTAATAGGCCAATTATATTGATCCTTGCCTAAATTCCACACTTCGCTAGGTTTAATTGTGCCTTGCGGATAAATGCCGATGCCCATTGTAAAGCTCACTATACCCTCTTTAACAGAGGCTACGATCGGTTCTTTTACAAACTCTTTTACATCAATGGTACGAGTTTTCTTAGGTGTTACCTTTTCATAAGAAATTTCCATTGCTTCATTAAAAGGTTTGAGTAATGCAGCCCAATCAGCATTTTCATCTGTCACAGGGCCTGTAACCTCATAGATAGCAAAGTTACAGATGGCCATCATCTTTTTCACCTTTTCAGGCATTTCTTTACCATCTAGAACCTCAAGACCAGGAGGCGCTACACGGTTTAAACGGTCCATAATGGACTCTAAACTATCCTCTTCAAGCACATCCATATCGATATATTCAGCCGCTGCGGTTACGCCTAAGGCGAGTGCAGAGGAGAAGCTAATTTTCATGTGAGGGTTAAACCCTTCAGAATACGCCATTTTAATTTCTGCTCGACGTATCATCCGCTCTACAGCTTGAGCATAATCAAGGTGTGACAGGAATCGTAATTCTTCGCCCTTATTTAAGGCCAAACGTAACTTTTTCAACTCTGCCACCCTCCTTATAGTCAATAATAGCTGTATTGAGCTCTGGACATACATTACAGCCCTTACATGGAGCTCGACGACAATCGCCCGTAAGGTTCGCTTCTACTGCTTGTTCCCACTCGCGTTTTAAGAAGGCTTTACTTACAGTGCAATCTAAATGATCCCAAGGCAATGGCTCATCGAAATCACGAGTACGACGTGCATAGTACGCAGGATCCAATCCACAGTCAGCAAATGCTTTCAACCAAGCTTCATAGTTAAAGAACTCGGTCCAACCATCAAATTTACAACCTGCCTTCCAAGCCTCTACGAGAACTTTTGACAATCTGCGGTCCCCACGAGCAAAAGCGGCTTCCATATAGCCAGTATAACCATCATGATAGTGGTAGGAAATATTACGATTATTGATGAGAGACTTTAAGTAACGTTGTTTACGATGAATTTCCTCCACATCTTGTTGACCATACCATTGATATGGAGAATGTGTTTTTGGTACGAAAAAGGATACGCTCACCGTTACAGAACCATTTCGTTTCCCTGTAATTTCACGGTGTAAATCGAGCACCTTGTACGCAAGATCTGCAATACCAGCCAAATCTTCGTCTGTTTCTGTAGGAAGGCCCATCATAAAGTATAATTTAACTGTATTCCAGCCAGATTTGAAAGCATTAGTACAGGCCGCCAATAAGTCTTCTTCACTAACGCCTTTATTGATAACGTCACGCATTCGTTGCGTACCTGCTTCAGGAGCAAAGGTAAGACCACTCTTGCGCACTTGCTGTACCTTTTTCGCAATATCGATAGAGAAACTGTCGATACGCAAGGACGGTAAGCTAACGCTAACTTGTTTATCTTTAAACTCTTCCATGAGCATATCTACAAGCTCAGGTAATTTGGAGTAGTCTGCAGAGCTTAAACTCATCAAGGATATTTCATTATACCCAGTATTGGCAATCGTATCTTTCGCAATTTGCAACAAACGTTCTGGTGTCTTTTCACGAACTGGACGATAGAGCATACCTGCCTGACAGAAACGACAGCCACGCGTACAGCCACGGAATAGCTCCAATACAGCACGGTCATGCACTATATCAAGGAATGGTACAACAGGCTTTGTTGGATAGAATATATTCTCTACATCCTCTATAATACGTTTCTCAACGGTTGCTGGTACGTCTTCAAAACGCGGCATAATCGATTTAAAATCGCCTTGTTCTGTATATTCAACATCGTATAAAGCCGGGCAATATGTGCCAGGAATTTGGGCTACTTTACGCAAAAAGCCTTCTTTGCCACCTGGGAAGCCTTTGGCTTTTTCTGCTTTAAATAAGTCGATGAATTCATCGCCCCACTCTTCGGATTCACCGAGGGATACGATATCAAAGAAATCAGCAATAGGCTCTACATTATACGCACAAGGGCCACCGCATACAAGCAGTGGAAAATCTAAATCACGCTCCTTAGCATACATAGGAATGCCTGCTAAATCGAGCATATTTAAAATGTTAGTAAAACTCATTTCATATTGAAGCGTAAATGCTAACACATCAAAGTCTTTAATAGGCGTACGTGTTTCTAAGGAAAATAATGGAATATTACGCTTGCGCATTTCCTCTTCCATATCGTGCCACGGTGCAAATACGCGCTCGGCTACCGCATCTTCACGACGGTTTACGAGACCATACAAAATCTTGATGCCCAAATGACTCATGGCCACTTCGTACACATCGGGAAAACCTAAAGCCATAGTTACATCAACAGTACTGTGATCTTTCACGATACTATTGTATTCGCCGCCCGTGTAGCGAGCAGGCTTTTGGACATGTTGTAACCATGACGTATCTAATTGAATCATACATCCTCCGTCTTTAATGAAAGACTTCTTTCACAATCAATCCTATGAAAGGATATTAAAATATATATTTTGTCCGCTGTCTAGCAATATTTAATAAAATGCCAATGCTCAGCATATTAGTTGTTAGCGCACTAACACCATAGCTAAGGAAAGGCAACGGAATCCCCGTTACAGGCATGATACCAATCGTCATTCCTACGTTTACGAGCACTTCAAAGGCAAACATCGTACCAATACCCGTTGCTAATAACATACCAAAATTATCATTGCAGGTATATGCTACTTGAATACTGCGATAAATAAGCATAAACAATAATAGCAATACTACAATGCATCCTACAAAGCCAAATTCTTCGCCGATTACAGAAAAGATAAAGTCCGTATGATTTTCTGGTAAAAAGTTCAACTGACTTTGAGTACCATTAAAGATACCTTTACCAAAAATCATACCCGACCCGATGGCAATCTTAGATTGAATGATATGATAGCCAGAACCGAAGGGATCAATATCTGGATTTAAAAATACTAGAATACGTTGCTTTTGGTATTCTTTCAGTACAAACCAGCCCAAAGGCATCAAGAGTAAAGTCACGCTCGCAATGATTTTTATAAGCTTTGTTTTGATACCAGATATAAAGAGCATCCCTACAAATATAGCAATATATACGAGGGATGTCCCCAAGTCAGGTTGTAAGAATACGAGAAGGATAGGAATCCCTACATATAACACTGGCATCAATAGGGATTTAAAAGTATCTAACTTGCCAATGCGCGGTTCTAACATTTTAGCCATACAGATAATCATCAATAGTTTAGAAAACTCTGAAGGCTGGATAGTAATTGGCCCCAGTTGAATCCAACGCTGTGCACCTAGTGCGGAGGTACCAACTACCATGACTGCAATTAACATAAGCATGGTAATCACATAAATCATATTCCCCCACCCTTTAAGGCGATGGTAATCTAGAAATTGCATGCCTATAACGACAGCTATATTTGCTAAAAAGAATACGAGTTGTTTTACCACTAAACTACCAAAACCGATAGCTTCATGATTCACATGGGTAGCACTACCAATAGCTGTAAGACCAATTCCGACAAGTAATATAGTACATATGATGATAGTCCAATCGCTATCTGTCCATATTTTACGCCACATCATATCACCTATTTCAACTTGCTACGGCGCCACAAGCTTTGTTTCCCTTGCACCAATAAGCGTTGCGTGGTCCAACCGCCACGATTAATGTAATGAACATTGTTAGAATCCTCAAAAATAGACTCACCTACTGTTGCAAGACTTGGTGTACTATCTTGCTCCTTCGATGTTTTTTTCTTAGTTACATAAGCATCGAAGTGCTTTTGTACATCGTAGTCTTCCCAACACTCACCGGTAGTTACATAATCAACAAGAGGTGCTAACATAGCTTTTAGTTCACTAGAAACAAATTCTAACAAACGACCATCTTGTGTATAGGTCAAAATATCCTCATCATAAGGAATTATAGCCCCTACATATTCAGCGCGAAGGACTTCTAACATATCATATAAATGGATATCCTCTCCATCGATAGGTACTGCATTAAAAGCAATAGCATAATCACGAATATTATGTTCTTGACATACTTGAATCATGCGTGCCCCATTACGCAAGGATACCCATAAAGGATGCGTCACCACGATGCAGCGATTTACTAATTCTAAAATAGACTCTATGCCCTTACCAATACCAGCAGGAGCATCAATTAAAATATAGTCATATGTCTCAGAGAGGCGACGGACTAATTTTTTATATTTTTTACGACCTATATCTTCCCAACGAGCGCTTTGGCTAGCTGGTAGGAAATCTAAGTTTTCATCAATTGATACGATGGCATCATCCATATAGTCTTTATCTTCGCTCGCATCTAATGCGTCGTAAATAATTTCATTTGCCACTCCTAACACAAGGTCTAAATCGCGCAATCCAAAATCTCCATCACAGAGCAATACGCGATGCCCTACATTGCTTAAGGCTGAACCCAAGCAAGCGGTAATCGTAGTCTTACCTACGCCCCCCTTACCGGATACAACGCCGATTATCTCGCCCATACTAATCCTTTCTTGGTTGTCCACTAGTTACCGCATTCTGAGGTTTTTGCCCTTTATTAATACTTGTCCCCGTAGCAGTTTCCTTATTGCTCTTACTATTTGTATCATTAGATTTCTTATTCACTGGTACATTGAAGTACGCAGCCAATATATCTCGTACGATAGGCCCTGCAGAGCCCGCACCAAAGCTACCTTGCTCAACAAGTGCAACCACTACAATTTGTGGCTTATCATATGGTGCATAGGCTACAAACCAGCCGTGATCTCTGCCATGTGCATTCTCTGAAGTACCTGTTTTACCAGCTACATCAATAGGGAATCCTTTAAACAACTCCCCTGCTGTACCACCTTCATTAGTAACATCACGCAAGCCTTCACGAACAAGATCCATAATATTTTTTGGTACAGGTAAGATACCGAGCTTGTCTGGGCCAAAGATTTCTTTTGGCGTGCCATCCTTATTATCAATACGGCTCACTACATATGGGCGGTATTTAATGCCACCATTTGCTACTTCACTGAGCATAACAGCCATTTGTAATGGTGTCACCAAAGTAAAAGACTGACCTATGGCCGCATCAAAGGTTTCACCTAAATACCAATCTTCATCATACACTTTGCGTTTATAAGCAGGACTTGCCATATTACCAGAGGCCTCACCAACAAGATTGATGCCTGTCTTTTCGCCAATACCAAAGTAGCCAGCATATTTTACAAGTCCTTCTATGCCAACGCGATTGCCCATTTCATAGAAGTAAACATTATCTGATTTTGCAAGAGCTTTATTAAAGTTAAGCCACCCTAATGCTTCACCTTCTGCATTTCGTTTATCGATAAGCCAATGTTTACCACTATCAAAAATCATTTCTTCAGGGCTAACCTTTTTAAGATCTAAAGCCGCCGTACCTGTAATAATCTTGAACGGAGAACCTGGTGGATATTCACCAGAAATAACCTTATTATCAAATGGATGATTCTTATCGTTATTCAATTGATTCCACTGTGCCGTTGTAATCCCCTTCGCAAACCAATTAGGGTTAAACTCAGGGGCGCTGACCATGGCCAAAATGGCACCCGTATTTGGATCCATTGCTACTACAGCAGCTCCTTGAGCTGGAATGCCTTGGGCACGCAACTGTTCTAATTGGTTCTTAACAGCTTCTTCAGCAGCCTTTTGTAGATTTGCATCTATTGTCAAATGGATATTAGATCCAGGCACTGTATGCTTTCTATCTACCTCCGCAACCGGTCGGCCTGTAGCATCAACCTCTACCTGTTTACCACCATCAGTGCCACGCAAGATGGAATCATATAGTTTTTCAAGACCAGAACGGCCTAAAATAGTACCACCACTAATAAGGGTATTTGGATCTTGCTGTTTTAGCTCTTCTAATTCTTCTTCGCTCACTTCACCCACATACCCAAAGAGCTGAGAAGCCATCGTTTCATATGGATAATAGCGAAGTGGTTCTACATCTATGGTAACACCTGGTAATTCATGACGATGCTCTTCGATGCTTGTAACTACGTCCATAGAAATATCATTAGCAATACGAATTGGCTCATAACCATATTTATGATCATTTACCTTTTTTGTAATATCTTCTGGTTTAATTTTCAGCAAAGTTGCCAACTTAGCAACTTCACCTTCGTCTAGAGCCTTCCCCGTAGGCAAAATGGAGATAGTGTATGCCGGTCTAGAACCTACTAAGATCTGACCATTTCGATCGTACATAATACCACGAGCAGCTGTCATGGATACCATGCGCAAACGGTTGCCTTCTGCCTTAGCTTGGTAATAACCACCAGACAAGATTTGCAACGACATCAGGCGTAATGCCAAGACTATAAATATGCCGGCTACAATGTAAAAGAGTACATCAAAGCGATTCGTTTTTCTTCGTTTATAGAGGCCTTCAAGCACTCTTTCACCCCCTTAATCCTTACCAAATATAACCTTGTTGTTCATCATCTTTACGCCATAACAAACCATGCACAATAGCGCCTAACAAGCCATTCCAGAACATCACGGGTAATACCATATGCCACAAGTATAGTCCAAAGTGCAAATCGCCACCACTAGCTAATATCATAAAGCTACGAATAACGCCATCTAGCAGCGTACAAATAGCTACTATACCACTAGACCAATACCAGCGTTCTTCATAGATACGATGCTTTACGGCAGATAGTAGGTATACCACAATTACGTAAGGGAATAGATGGAGCCCAAAAAAGTTAGATATCAATACATCATGTACGATACCCCCAACAACAGCGGATATCAGCCCCATACGACGACCTTTAAATAAAGTAATCATAACAATTATCGTCAAAATTAAGTTTGGTAACCAATTTGTATGGAAAATAGTAGGCAATAATTGCGCTTGTATAAAATATATTAAAAATCCAGAGAGAGCTAAAGCTAGACGCATCATTGTTTAACGGCCCCCTTTGCACCCTCTACTTGATCTCGTTGTGTTTGAGGCACAAGTTTAGGCTCAAGTTCTGGTTTTTGTGGTGCGCTTAGAGAAGACGAGGTAAGCACAAAAACTTCTTCTAAACGATGAAAATCTACACTCGGTGTGACTACCGCATTTTTAACAAATCCTTCCGAATCATTTTCGATAGATTGCACGTTGCCAACAGGTAAACCTTTCGGATAAATTCCGCCATATCCAGAGGTAATCAACTTATCACCTACCAATACATCACCATCGCGAGCAATATTTACCATAGATGGTGTACGAGGTGTATTGCCATTACCTTTTACAACGCCAGACAAACGAGATTCAGGTCGTTGTACAAGGATACCTATTGCGCTACGCGGATCAAGAATGGTTTGAACGCGAGCAGAATGCGGATATACATCTGTAATAAAACCAACGACACCACTAGGTACAACAACAGCCATATTAACTGCCATACCTTCTTCACTCCCTTTATCAATGGTGAAAGTATTTGTCCAAGTACCGTAATCCTTTGTAATGATACCTGCTAAGGTCATGGAGAATTCTGGATGGCTACTCTTATAGTTTAAAAGCTGACGAAGGCGAATATTCTCTGCCACTACTTCATCGTAGTTAACTACCTTTTGTTCCAATGTAGCTTTACGAGATGCTTCCTCTTCGCGTTCGATAGTAGAGAAAATAGCATTATTAAGTACTGTAAAGCTAGTTTGGACGCCCTCTAATAAACGAGCTGACCCATAAGAGAAAGGCGTTGTAATTCCTTCAAGGGTAACCGTAACAAAGGGAATACTAGTCCGTTGCTTCCACGCAAAGCCGAGCAATGCCATTAGGATACAACCAATGACAACGATGATAATTAACTTTTTATCTGACTGTATCATGCTAGTCTCGGCCCTTTCTATTCTTAGAATTTACAATAAAACGCGATAAGCTCACCAAATCAGATGAGGCCCCATTAAGGCCTACCACAACTTTTGTTTCAGGTGCTTCAGGAACGTGAACAGGTACACCTACTTCAGTACCAATCCGATCCGCTAATCCAGATAGTCTTGCTGTACCGCCAGTAAGCCATATGCCATGTTGCATAATATCAGCCACGATTTCTGGTGCCGTAGCACGAATCATTTGCTTAACCTCATCCAAGAGTCCTATCAAACATTCATTTACAACTTGGTACACTTCAGATTGATGAATCACACAACGTCTACCTAAGCCGTTCATCATATCGCGCCCCTGAAAGGCATACTCTGCATCCTCTAAAGGAGCGATAGCTGTACCTAATGTATGCTTAATATCTAATATGGTCTCATCAGATACGATAACGCCAAAACACTCACGCACATAGCGCAATAAGGCATTATTAATATCAGAACCACCAAAACGAATTGTTTTGCTATCTACGATACCACCTAAAGAAACAATCCCCATATCAATAGTGCCACCACCGATATCAATAACCATAGATCCTTGCGCTTCAAAGATAGGCACACCACAACCAATAGCAGCCGCCACAGGTCGTTCAATGAGGAATACCTCTCGAGCACCAGCTTGAATAACAGCATCCATCATAGCTCGTTGCTCAACATCGGTCATGCCACAAGGAACCCCTACGACAACGCGGGCTCGACGCAACGCATTAGACACCTTATTAAGAAAGTAGCTAAGCATAGTATGCATAACACGATAGTCAACGATAAATCCATCCTTTAAAGGCGTTAACGGACGCCACATATCGGGCATGCGCAATACGAGGCGCGCCGCTTCATCACCAACGGCTACTACTTTTTCTTGTTTTGTATCAGTTGCTATAATCGATGGTTCGCTTATAACAGTCCCTCGCGTCCCCCCCATGAGGCGCGTTTGTATGGAACCAATATCTATACTTACATCTTTTCCTAGAGTAGGTAAAATGGAACTCATAGTAATTTCTCCTTCATTACATCATCATTCCATTTTACCATATATAACGCGACTTTTTCCATTGATATCAGTACCTTTCCTTTTGTTAAAAGCACAGATAACGCATAATCCCTGTACTCATAAGTCATACATAAAAATTACATAACTTCATACATATAATCTCATACACAATAAGGAAAAGCACTCATTTATAGGAACTTACCCATGCGTCAAAATTAGGTATAGTTCAAAATGAGTGCTTTTAATAATCTTACTTGGCTTTGTTCAGTTTATTTAGGCTCAGCTCAATTTACCAATTTCGCTGAGGCTCGTAAATTCATTATCCCCTATAACAATATGATCAAGTACAGGAATCCCCATAAATTGACCAGCACTAACAAACATTTTCGTTAGCCGTATATCTTCATCACTTGGTCTACTATCACCTGACGGGTGGTTATGGATTAGAATAATAGCCGCCGCATTGCATGCTATAGCTTTTTTAAATACTGCTCTTTGCTCTACAAGGCTTGATACCAATCCACCATTAGAGATATGCTCCAACTGAATAAGCTTATTTCGAGATGTTAGCATGGCAGCCCACACATGTTCCACATCTTCGTGCCGCAGTCGTTCCATCACATATTGAGCTATTACAAAAGGTTGCGAAAAATCTTCATAAGTCTCTTTAATCTTAAGCTCCCCTAGACGCCTACCCATTTCAAGTGCTGCGCATAGCGTCACTGCTTTATCTCTACCAATACCCTTGATTTTGGTTAGATTATCTACGGTCATTCGGTTAAGACCATATACGCCATCATCAAAGGATTGTACGATATCACTTGCCAAAGAAATCGCAGATTGCCCCTTTACCCCTGTACGCAATAAAATAGCCAACAACTCCTCCATTGCCATATGTGAAGGGCCTAAGGCGAGAAATTTTTCTCGCGGGCGCTGGAATGGTAGCATATCTTTTACACTTACTGTTGGTACTTCCATAGAATCTCTCCATTCAAATAGATAACACCATTTGTAAATCAAACAATAAACACATCTACTCTCTTAAAAATTATTCAGCACAGCACAGCACAGCACAGCACAGCACAGCACAGCACAGCACAGCACAGCCAATTATATCACTATCTGTCTAATACGCTAGTACTATTTTGCCCCTAACGCCTTGCACAGTTCCTCGTATACATGTTCAACTGGTAACCCTACCACATTAGTATAAGAGCCCTCTATTTTATCTACCCATAATGCACCTTTTCCTTGGATGCCATAAGCTCCAGCCTTATCCATCGGTTCCCCACTAGCAATATAAGACTCAATTTCAAAGGGTGCTAATTGTTTAAAATATACTTTTGTTTCATTGTGAAAAACTATCTCCTCCCCTTTGATGAGTAACGCGACTCCAGTGATTACAGAATGTGCTCTACCCGATAAATGCTCCAACATATGGCGTGCATCGGATTCATCATGTGGCTTTCCTAATACTTTATTATCAAGGACAACAATAGTATCTGCGCCTAACACAATACTTCTATCAGGAACACCTACAGCACAACGAGCCTTACCTAATGCTTGGGCTTTCACCATTTCAATAGGGTTGTCGTAACCCTCATTAGATTCCTCATAAGTACTGGATACAACAGTATGATCAATCCCAACCTGTGTTAATAATTCAGTTCTACGTGGTGATTGACTCGCCAAATATAATCCAGCCATATACGCTCCTTCGTATTAAAAAACTTGTACATAAAATTCTTGGTATAACCAAACTATCCTGCCTATCCCCCAGAACTTACCATCCTTTACATAGTTGTTCCTTTATCTTCTTCTGAAGAAATTAATCTTTCATAATATTCTTGTACATCTTCTCCATGTTTTACCGCATCAGCTCGCACCGCTGCATAAAATACGATATCCGCTTGAGGCACACGAATACGGCCAGGCACATGCTCTTCTAATATTTCAAAGAATCTATCGTCGGCTTTCAACAGCAAACGACCATTTTTAACTTTATTTCCATCTACAATAGAATACACAAGAGACCAAATCGGGCGCGGGTCAGAGGTAGAACATTTTCTATATTTATAGCGGTATTTAATATTTGTCAACAACTCACGTTCAAACTTGAACACCCCATCAATCATGTTATAATCTACTTCAAAATGGCGATTTCTAAAGATAGAGTGCTCTTCAATCACAAGCTTTGTATCTGTCAAAATATATGTATATCGACTAACAGCCTGTTTAACCATAACAATGATGGCCATAATTTCAATAAAATACTCAGCTAATAAAACCGTATGTAATTGAATACTGCGATACGTTGTATAAGCTGCTGCACACAACAATAAAATCACAAAAAATACTACCAATAACTCTGCACTTCTGGTGCGCTGAGATTTTTCTTTATATAATACTGTCATGCTTTACCCCTTTTAAAGAAATCACTAATTAATAACTATACATCCTATTATAAGATATTCTATGCATAAAAACTACAAAAACCCCGTCCATATCCGAGATATAGACGGGGTTTTATGACTCTATTAGTCACTCAGTTCAGATGCGAACTATATTATTTTTTCAACGCTGCAGTAATACGTTGAGTATCACGAGCAATCATGATTTCTTCGTTTGTAGGAATTACGAAGATTTTAACCTTAGAGCCTTCAACACTGATTTCTTGTTCTTTACCACGAACATTATTGCGTTCAGAATCAATACGAGTACCTAAGTATTCCAAACCGTTACAGATTGCATCACGGTTACCAATACCGTTTTCACCAATACCAGCAGTAAAGATGATAGCATCTACACCGCCCATAACAGCAGCAAAGGCACCGATTACACGACGAACTTTGTAATGGAACATGTTCAATGCCAATTGTGCGCGTTTATTGCCATTAGCAGCAGCTTCTTCAATCACACGGAAGTCATTGGATACACCAGAAATCCCTAATACACCGGATTCTTTATTCATAACTCTATCAATTTCTTCATAGGTCATACCTGTTTTTTCCATCAAGAATGGAACGATAGCAGGGTCAATATCACCTGTACGCGTACCCATAATCAAACCGGACAATGGAGTAAAGCCCATTGTAGTATCGATGGAGCGACCACCTTTAATAGCAGCCACAGAGGAACCATTACCCAAGTGGCATGTGATGATACGAAGATCAGTCATATGTTTACCCATTAATTCTGCACAACGTTGCGCTACATATTTATGGGATGTACCATGGAAGCCGTAACGACGAATACCATAATCTTCATAATAAGAGTAAGGAAGCGCATACATATATGCTTCTTTTGGCATAGTTTGATGGAATGCAGTATCAAATACAGCAACTTGAGGTACATTTGGCATAATAGCTTCACAAGCTTCAATACCTTGAATGTTTGGTGGGTTATGCAATGGTGCAAGAGAAGCACATTCTTCCAATGCTTCCATAACTGCTGGAGTAATCAATACGGAATCAGCAAATTTTTCACCGCCGTGTACTACACGGTGACCTACAGCATCGATTTCATCCATAGAGGAAATAACACCAAATTCAGCATCAACTAAAATATCTAGCAAAATGCGAAGCGCTTCTTTATGGTTCAAAATTGGTTCAACGCGTTCTAATTTATCTGCATTAGGACGTTTGTGAGTGAAGATAGCATCTTGATCACCAATCTTTTCAAAAAGACCTTTTGCCAATTCTGTTTCAGTTGTCATATCAAGTAATTGATACTTCAAGGAAGAACTACCGCAGTTAACTACTAATACGTTCATCGATTAACCCTCTTTCTGTTGTGTAACTTGAATCTTGTTTTGAATTTCTTTGCTGATATCAGCACCTACCTGATCCTTTTCAGGATATTGGTAGACTATATTCCACAATACGCCATGATCTAAGAATACGTATTGAGAAATTCTAAATATTTGTCCTTGTGATGTAACAGTAACATCAAGCTTTTTAGCAGATGCACCTTCTAATGCTACGGACTCTTCTTTGATGGTCGCGCCTACTTTAGCAAATTCAGACTTACTGTGATTAATATACTCATCTACCGTAGGTAAAGGTTTATTTTCACCAGGCCGTAAAGCCTCAACCTCAATTACCATATGTTCTGTAACAGATCCATAAATATCAATTGGATACCCCTTATCAGACATATTTTTTGTACTTTTACCCATTTCATAAGGCAAAGCAATGGTAATTTCAGATTGACCAGCACGGATAACTTGATGGCCAAAACTATATGTATCCATTACATTTGTAGAGCCACATCCCGCCATTGCTAGCAGCACAGCACCGAGCAGAGCCCCTTGTAATGTACGTTTCCAATTTTGTTTCATCATATACCTCACATCAATTCAGCATTTACAGTTAATTATAGCCTATAGTGTCAAGAAAATCTATACTAAACTTAATATTTGCACATAACATCATTTCTATAACCAGGCCTTTTATATAGATATCATGAAATGTTATTTACAGCATTTCTTCGCTTTGTTACACTAACAATAATGAAAGGAGCCACTATGAAAACAATCGGTATCATCTGTGAATATAATCCATTTCACAATGGACATGCGCATCAATTACATACCTTAGCACAAGAGCATCCTGAGGCGCTGCGCATTTGTATCATGAGTGGTTCCTTTGTACAACGAGGAGAACCTGCTATTTTTTCTAAATTTGATCGTGCTCGTTGGGCTATTCTCGGTGGTGCAGACATCGTTATCGAGCTACCTACACTCTATTCTTTGGGTAGTGCACAACTGTTTGGAACAGGTTCTATTCGTATGGTAAAAGCTTTGCATATCGATGCACTCTCCTTTGGTTCTGAAACGGCTGATCTAGATACACTCGTAGATATAGCTAAACGTATGGATTGTGAAAGTACTCAAACAGTATTACGGACCTATATTAACGAAGGCATGTCCTATGGCTCTGCCTTTCGTAAAGCCCTTGATACAAAGATGCTCAACACCCCTAATGCACTGTTAGGACTTGAATATATTCGGGCAGGACTTACCTATTATCCTTCCTTAAAATATATACCAATCTTACGCACATCAGATCATCACGACGCGAATATTACAAAAGATTTTCCCTCTGGTACAGCATTGCGTAAACTTATAACAAATATGGCTACAGGTAGTAACAATTGTAATAAAAATAGTATCTACACTTCTACAGATATAGATACAACGACCAGTGCAAGTACAAATACAAATACAAATACAAATTCAAATTCAAATTCAACTGCAACTACATTAACAAAATTAAATACACTAAATAGTAAAATAGAGTTACAACTTCAGTCAATCATTCCTAAGACTATTGCAGACGATATGACTAATATAATTTCTAATGGTGCTTATGTAAACTATAACCGCTACTATGATATGGTCCATACCTTAAGTCGTCGTACTTCAACTAAGGAGCTAGAAAGCTTTGGAGAGTTCAACGAAGGCATTGAACACTTATGGTCCAAAGCGGCCCAACAACCTACGTGGAACTTGGCTATGAAGCAAATAAAATCAAAGCGCTATACCTATGCCCGTTTACAACGAATGGGAGCCTATCTCACCTTAAGAATACAAAAAGATTTACTACAAAGTGCTATACAGGAATCGCCACAATATGCTCGTTTACTGGCCTTCAACGATAGAGGTCGTCAATGGCTTCGAAATGATTTTGAAATACCACTTATTCAAAAATGGGCCAAAGCACCTAATGAATTAAATACGTTGGGACAAACGATGCATCAAATTGATACATTAGCTACAGATATACAAGCCTTATGCTTACATAATGAAGTTAAACGAATGGGTCATATGGACTACACCTATACGCCACAATACATAAAATAAGCAGAACTACAATCTGGTAGAAACATTCTGCACATAAATATAAGAGTCAAATAATTTAATTTTATTAAGTTAATCATCTTATTATATAGTAATACTCAAAAAGAAGAAGGGGTTACAATACAGATTATTCCTGTATTGTAACCCCTTCTTCACCATCCAGATCAGCGACGGCAACGCGTACACTTTCAAGATGTGATGTAGGAATATTTTTACCTACATAGTCCGCTCGTATAGGCAATTCACGATGACCACGATCGACGAGGACGGCCAATTGAATAGATCTTGGTCTGCCAGCCGTCATTAATGCATTTAAAGCAGCACGAATAGTACGGCCCGTATACAAAACATCATCTACAAGGATAATTGTCTTTTCCGTTGTATCAATCGTACACGGTTCCCCCTCTTTAGGACGAGCATCACGATCATCACGATACACTGCAACATTCAAAGACTCACAATCAATATGAATACCTTCTATACGCTCAATTTCCGCTTGTAAACGTTTTGCCAAAATGACACCACGCCGTTCAATACCTACAATTAACGCATTAGATAAACCTTTATTGCGTTCTAAAATTTCATGACTAATACGACGAATCGCACGCATTATAGCGTCTTGATCCATTAATAAGCGTTTCTTTTCCATATATACGCCCTTACAGCATAGGATTGTTCTATGCCCCTATATCCAAATAAGTAGTAAAAATAAGTACTTAAACAATCAATGTAAACATTTAGACTATTTTCGTTTATCTTCACGGTAGGTCTTAGCAAATTCTAAGCACGCCTCAAAATCAGCTGGTACCGGTGCTTCAAAGTGCATTTCTTCACCTGTAATAGGGTGTTTAACATCTAACGATTTAGAATGTAATGCTTGCCCTTCTATAGGAAAATCCATACGTCTATATCCATAAAATGGGTCATTAACAACAGGATGTCCAATATGAGCAAAGTGAACACGAATTTGATGGGTTCTGCCAGTCTCCAAATTACATTCAACCAATGTTTGATGACCATAACGCTCCAATACTTTAAAATGTGTTACTGCATCTTTACTGTTTTCAAAGACAACAGCCATTTTCATACGGTCCTTAGGATGGCGTCCAATAGGCGCCTTTATAGTCCCCTTTTCTTCTACAATATTGCCTTGTACTAGCGCCCAGTACGTACGTCTTGCAGAATGTGCTTTTACTTGTTCTGCTAAACCAATATGCGCTGCATCATTTTTTGCCACCATCATAACGCCAGACGTATCTTTATCTAAGCGATGCACAATACCTGGCCTAATTTCACCATTAATGCCTGATAGGTCCTTACAATGGAATAATAGAGCATTTACAAGGGTTCCAGAATAATTTCCTACTGCAGGGTGCACCACCATGCCACGAGGTTTATTAACAATAACAATATCGTGATCTTCGTATAAATAATCTAAAGGGATATCCTCAGGTTTAACCTCAATCGATTCAGGCTCTGGGATTTCTACATGAATTACGGTATCAGGTGTAAGCCGAAGATTAGCCTTCCCTACTTTATCACCTACTGTAACATGACCACCTTTAATTAAACTTTGAATATAGCTACGAGATCCTTCCATCTGTTCAGTTAAAAATACATCTAGTCTCATGCCTTCTTGCTCAGCACTTACAATATATTCATTCATCCTCTATTCCTCTTTGAGTCAAGTATAAGATATATATTTATTGACGAATCAAGTCAATGATTTATAAAGGGTCCTAATGATGAAAGTTATTCATGGTCCTCTTTCAATGAAAACAAATAAAATACAACAAAAGCTACACCTATACAAATACCAATATCTGCCACATTAAAAATAGGCCATACACGAAAATCAAAAAAGTCCACTACCCCATGAATCATGTATCGGTCAATGCCATTACCAATTGCACCTGCGACTAATAAGGCGGATCCGATTTGCAAAGTCCAATGGCCCTTAGCTAATCGCTTCCAATAAAAAGCACAAACAGCTAATAGAATAAAAGCTACTAGTAAAAAAAACCATCGTTGATTCGCTAACATGCCAAAGGCTGCACCGCGATTGATAATATAGGTAAGATGAAATACATTAGGAATAACAGGTAAAGATTCACCTAACAAAAAATGATTCATTACATAATATTTAGTTAATTGGTCCAATAATAACCAAATGATAAGTACTGTATAAAACAAGATTAACTCCCTTACTATAATATAATTCTTAATAGTCCTATTATACTAAGTTACGCAAATTTAGGCAAAATAAAAAGCCCCTCAATGAGGGGCGTGTTTTATTTGTGATTACTCAGCGGAAATTATTCAAAATTGCCATCTATCCACGTCATTACTGGATTTTATGTATTTTAGGTTGAGCAACGGTTAAGCAACCGTTTCGGATTTAAACGACTTAATTCAATCCGAATAGCTCAGTTTTAACAGATTCTTTATATTTCTCAGATGGATTCCAAATTTCCATAAATTTATCGAATTCAAGTTCACTCCTGAATGTTGCTACCTGGTCATCCCAACCACTTATATGGCCCTCTGGAGGTAATACAGGAATGCTATTCCAGTCTAACGCACGTCTTAATCGCTTATATCCGTCCTCCTGTAAATCTGATATATTTACAACGTCCGAGATATTATTATGCTCACAAATATATTTATATAAATCCTTTACTGTCATTCTAACTTTAGCCATTCCGTACACCCTTTCCATTCCTTGTCTAGTTACTAACCATGATTTACCGGATTTCCGGCATTCGGTATCCTTAAACTGTTTATTTGCGTATCGCTTTAAGCAACATTGCTTAATCGAGTCGGCGGGTACACCCCATATCTCGCCCGCCTCTTGAGTTGTCATTACATCATCTAACTTCATATTACCCCCGTCGCTTTCAGTAAATTATAGATTGATAAAATTAGTGCTACTACACTGATTATTAATGTTAGTCTTGCCATCATTATATTTCAGTTGATATAATGAAAGAGAGATGGTAGGAGCCCTTTCGGGCTCCTGGTGGTTACTCCTTATTCATCGCCGTTATCACCGCCGTGACTAGCTGTATAATTGCGATTACTAAAGGCGGTAGCCACTTTAACCACTTCTTTTTCTTCTTCAACTTTTCACCTCCTTTCTATGGTTTTATTATAACACGTTATCGTGTTATTTGCAAGTTTTTTTTAAGAATTTCAAAGAAAAAAAAGACCCTACGGATGAATTTCCGTAGGGTCTTTTACATATTCAATAGTCAATCCATACGTCCGCCCTCGTATGGTAGGGAGATGTATGGATCACCTCTCAATCATCGAATGGCACCAGCTGCACCAATTAGAAAACCAATCACACCACCAGCGGCCCATGTATCACGCTGACGCCGCAAGCGTTGCTCGGTTCGTCTATTGTTTTTGATTTCGTTCTTCAATTCGTCTAATGAGTTCGAGGCTAGATTTAAGCTCTTCTCTTGCTCTACGATTGTGTTTGAGGCTTTCTCCAATTCTTGCCCCTGTTTCTCGTTGATTTCCCTCAATTCGGTTAAGGCTTTCGCCCTCTCGCTGTTGATAATCCTCAATTCTTTTAATTCTGTCGCCTGCGTCATTGTTAAGCTGTCGGCTTGTTTCAATGAGTTTGTCGAGTTCTCGATTGAGGCGTCGGCTTTCATCAAGTGCCCTTTGAGTTCGTTCCAACTGCTCAAGGGCACGGTTATAGTTGGCTCTGGCTGTGAAATATCCGCTTGCGAGGCTGCCAATGCCATAGATGAGCAGCACACAAATAGCACCAACAATAAGGCGCTGCATAGTAACCTTAGATTTAAGCGTTTCGAGGTATGTTTTTGTTTTCTCATACATATCTAGCCCCCTATTTAGTCCATATCACTCCAGCGAGCCTCATAGCCTCGCACATCAACATGAACGAAATTTTGATAATAATACTTGCCTATGCCGTCTGCGCCGCATTCCTCGGCCACCTGTGCGAGATAGTCTACATCAATGCCGTCATAGGTGATGTCGGCCGCTACGCCTTGCGTATGGTAAGAATTAGGCACCCCGCCAACTTCATCATTATGAGCCTCACAACGATAGCCGCTTGTTACTGTAATAGGAACGCCTAAACGTTCACGAATTTTGTCTAACAGTTCTACAAGTCTTTTATCAATGATGTGATCTAGCTTGTTATGCCCCTCTGAGTCAACTTCGTGTCTGTCGCAATGACAAGCAAATTCGTAATCGTCGAAATATTCGCCAATTTTCATAGTTTTTACCCCCAATACTTAATTATTTTTTTAGAATCATATCAATTTTTGAGTGAACTATATCCAATAACCCTGTTACTGTGCTGTTGCCACCGTCTCTCATGTTCTCTAAGATAGACAAGAACTCAACAGAGCCAAGATATAGCCATACTAGATTAACAGCGAAAGCATATTGTCCAGCCATGAAATCAAAGCACCATGCTGCAGCAGTCGCTAGACAGTACGTGAGCACCTTTGTTACAAACGGCTTTCGCATATGCTTTGAGCTGATAAGACCCTTACCCCAAGCTGCTGGGATAGCGATATACTTATCAGAACCGCTGATATTTTCTGGGTTAGCACCAAGGTCTACTAACATCTGGTAGCCAATGGCGGCCCACTTAGTGATTAGGTCTAATAATACCAGTATTATAAAGATACCTAGCACCTGCACGTGCTTGAGTCCAATCATGTAGATAGCTACCTCGGCTATTACAGCCAAGATAGCTTTAAGCACGAAGGACTCAGTAAGAGTCCTCCATGCTTCACTAGTAAAGTGAGTTAGTTCATTCATTGTTTACTCCCCTAAAAGTAAAGTATTACACTGGCTTCCACACATTATTGTAAATATCCCACTTCTTAGAGGAGTCGTGGTTATATACTTCTAAATCAATCTTATTAAGGCTAATGTCAGAAGGTGGCACAGAGTCATCAGCTACAATAATTTTATTAATACCATACTTATTACCATAAACATCACTTAAGTTTAAGTTACTATCTTTCCACACAAAGCTTGGGATTTCTAGTACCTTAATTTCAGAGACACTGAAAGCATCCACATCAATATCAGTCGCCTTTGGCAATTTCACAACGCTGTATTCACAACCAGAGAACGCCTCAGCACCTACTTTAACTACGTTAGGGCACTCTAACATACCTTCCAAATCGCTACGGCCGTAGAATTGTTTAGGTAAAATTTCTGTGGCCGTTTCTGGATTAAATTCAATAAGACCTTTGATTTTAATCGTATCAACAACGTGTTTAATTAAGTTAAGATATTCAAGATATATATCATCTGCGCCGTAAGGCTGAATTTTAATAGTTGCACTTCCGGATTGAATTTCAACAGCTTCTGCACTGCCACTCACTCGAACTTTAAAGCCATCTTGTCCGGATACTCGAATTTCAGTATCCCCTTTTCTTGGTTCGTTAAATGTAAGTGGTGCATAAGGCTGTTCATCCAACGCATGGACAATAGCAGTTAATATCGCTTCAAGGGTACCGCTATTAATAAGAATGTTCTTACCTTGAAGTGCTGAAACAACGCCTGATAAGTTAGGCAGCTTTGCTTTTAGGGATTCTAACCACTCCTCCTCGGTTCCTACGAATCCATGTGCTAAAGCGATTTCATAAGCACTTTTTCCATTATCGCCTACCATGGTTGCTTTTACTTCCGCCTCTACTTTAATTGGACCTTCAAGTCTTACTGGTAACGCTTTGTTTTGCATAATACATTCCTCCTTTAATCATGCATGGCCACATCCTGAATTATATTGACTACCCCCATGCCCAGTTTGTAATATCGGCTAGGCTCCGATTCCTTATATGCAAAAGCATCATACACATGCTCACCAAAGGACGTAATTTCTAAGGTATCCTTTCCAGAAATATTGAATGTCGCAATCTTCCCAGATGCTACCCCTTGCACTTTAATAACAAGTGGACCACTTGCTCGCTTTCGTATGGCGAATACTGAATTAAACCCAGTCAAATCCACATTGTCATCTTGAACCGCATAAACTATCCCGAAATCCTCGCCAATGTTGAGGTCTATATCCTTTACATTCATTACTTATCATCTCCCTTAATTGAATGGAATCGTACCTTGTTTATCGTACCCGGTAACATCGACCACCAAATACTGAGATGTGGTTTTACCCGAGCAACCTACAGGATACGTGGTGACTGTATTCCAATCAATGAACTGATACGATTTCAGCGATACAGTACTCTCATCGTGAAATCTGAACGTTTGCCACACTCGCCCCGTGTGTGACTTTTTATCTCCATTATTAATATTTGGTCCCCAAACGGATGCATCGATTACGGACATGGGTATAATTGCAACCTTGACGCCATATGACTTTGGATCACGGGCCATGTCTGTAAAAGTATCTGGAACGTAGTTTGATAACTGGTTATACCAATCGTGCGCATAATGATCGATTATGCGTAGGTATCTGATGCGGCTATCATATATCACATCATTCTGCAAATTGTAATCTGCTGACCAAGACGCTTTATAGTATTTGTGACGACCAAGAACCTGCAGCGCTGTATTAGGTTTACTACTCCCTACCTTATCAACAAATCGAATACGAGGTGTATCTGCATTAGCCACAACATCCTCAAAATAGCCGAAGCAATAAAATTTGATGCCAGCTTTTACTTCATCCACCATTACTTGCGTTACCTTTTCACCCGGTTTAATCACATCCACTACCAGCACCATTAATCGTTCACGACGTTTATGAACCCACTGAGCCGCGAATTCATATCCTTGTGGAACTGATACTGCGATAAGAGGTGCATCACCATGATATGCGTAATTAGTGACATAAAATACCTGGATTACATTAGCCTCCCCTGCGATATATCCATATTGGAATTTACTTGTAGGCACCATCATAGGAGTGTAAGCTGCGGGCTTGAGTGGAATTTGAACTGTTGGCGTTATCCCCCTCATTGCTCCAGTGTAGAGAACTGCCTCTTTTTGTTTAGGGAAACTAAGATATACTAGATTGTCATAGGTATCGTTTATAATCGTGACACCTTCTTTATTCTGGATGTTAATAAATTCCATACGCCAGCCACCCTTCATACGTGAGATCCTTAAATTGACGATTGATATTATATTCATCCTGGGACACTGCAAAATAATATGTTATGATATTACCCCTAACCTCTGCCACTAAGTACTGTCCCATGGCTGCAGCCCAGACATGTTGCCCAGGCTGTAATCCATTCACGGTAATTTGTTGACGTCGATTAGGGATGTCAGATACATACATCCGCCCCTCGATACGTGTGAGCCTTTCCTTGAGATTTAGTATGATATTGCCGTTAGCATCATAAGCTAATACATGCGGTTCCATAATACCTCCTACCAGCACCCAAGTTTAATCCGAGGGTTATTGTCATCATCAAAACCTGTAATAAGGTTATCTTGAATCTCAACACGAGCACCGGTCTCTTTTGAACGAAGTAACCCGATTGTACCGGACACCGCCGCTAAATTATCAACATGTAATTTGTCGGCAGTAACTGCGTTGGCCTGAATCATCTTATTAACAATGACGTTATCGTCGAACTTAGTCGCTCCAGTGATATGAATCAATTTTCCTGCAATGTATACACCAGACTGACTGAGGTTAATGCGAGATACCAACTCACCACCATCAATCTCACCAATACTTTTTTTAACTTGCAAATCGATGCTACCAGCTAACTCAGTAATGCGAGATTCCGTATGTGACGCCAAATTCGTAATTCTTCTAGTGGTCTCTTCAGAATTCGTATTGAATTTCTTATCAAGCTCCTTAATTCGCTCATCAACTTTATTCAATCCAAGAGACTCAAGGTCTAGCAAGCTCGCATCAATTTGTGTCTTAATCACGACTTGCTTCTCGTTAACGAGTCCATCTCCGAACACATCAACAAACGAGCAACGTATTCGGTATATTCCGGCTGAGTTCGAATATGTCAGCATGGTGCTGGTAGTTTCAAAATCATCAGTACGTTCATCTCCGATCACATGGCATCTGATTGCGTATGCTTGTGCTGGCTTGGTTGAGAAATAAAGATTGAATCCGCCTAACTGGCTTTTTACTACAAGCTCAGGCGCTGCCAACTGCGGAACGTTATACTCATATGTTGCTGCAGTCGAGTATTTGCCCAACGTGCTGCGAGCATATAAATAAACAGTATCCGCTCGTTTAGATAGGGTAAGTACAGCAGAGGTACCTTTAACTCTTGCCAATAAAGCATTCGTATCTTTACCAGGATTATTATCGGTACGTAATTCGTAATAGTCGACGTCAGCATTCAGTACCTCATCCCATGATGCGGTGGCATTTCTACCGAACGCAATACCAAAATTACTAGGCATGTCAGGTATCGCATCCACCGGTTTGACTATCACATCAACCATTTGGGCTGTTTCTGCTCGGTTGCCAAATCGGTCAACCGAGATCGCTTTGATTCGATACTCCTCACCTGGACCTAATGATTTGATAATAACCTGACTATTACTACTGCCAGCATACTGCCATTCTTGCCCCGTTACAGGTTTTCCACTTTTCGATTTTAAGAGATACCAAACCTCCGCTACATCGAAGTTGGCGGGATTACTAGGCGGGTCAAATAGCACTTGTAAGTCATAGTAAACACTTTTATCTGCAGTCTGATTGTATCGACTGAGTACGTGCAAATTTTGCACATCCTCCGGTGCTTGCATTTTAGGTATAGCTATGGATTTTGTCATGCCAGTAGTCAGCTGGCCTAACTCATTAATAGCCTGTACCCGCACCTCATAGGTCGCACCTAGCAGCACATCAGATATCGTGGTAGTATTTGTGGATGCCGGGTAGTTTCCGATATATGTCCACGTATCGCTTTTTACGTTTCGATAATTCACGACTACGTTTGAGACTTTTCCGTCTCGAGGTAACTGCCATGTTACACCTATACGTGAGTACATGATGCCATTAGCACCATAGACATCGCTCACTAACCCTACTGATTGAATATCAGATGCACCGTGATTCGTATAATCAATACTTGGCACCGTGCCATCATCCGATACGTAGAGTTCTGGATAATACTCCATACATTGGATCTTACGAGTCATTTCTGATAATGTCTTTGTAATAGCCAACACACGAAATGGCTTAGCTGATTTAGAAATCTCTCCGAATGCATATACCGCATCAGGCTGCACTGGTATAGCCTCTTTAACAATTACATTGAGACCTGATACATTTACTACGTTAAACGTAGAGACAATATCCGTAGCGTTGCTACGAATTAGCAACTGATAATTCTTCCCTGGTTGTACCGACACTTCCTTGTCGAGTGTAATCGTCTGTCCACTTACCGCAACCACACGACCGCCCTCACCCCATTCAGGTATGTCGTGCTGAATTAAAATAATATCTCCTACCGTGCACGCTATGGCATCTGTAAACGCCTCTATTGTCACAGTGCGTATTTCATATTTATTGCATCGCAAGAAATGCTTACCGTGTTTATAGGCCTGTTCAAGACTAGTACACCCCATGAGTTCAACTTGTGCCGGATTTGTTAGCGTATCCGACTCGTCGTAAGTATCCCCATATACTGGAATGACGTCTCGCTCATAATCCTTATCCTTGTTAAGGAACGATATTTCAACAGAGTTAGCCCTAGCCTCCACACCTTGAAACTCTTCAGTAAAGCTGCCGTGTTTGATATTGGCTACAGTAAACAACTGTACCGGTGTAGATTGATAATCACTAACACATGTGAACTTGGTTCCTACAGGAATTACTTTCCCTCGACCTACTGCTTCTGGATACTTTAACGCATCCCATAATCGCATAGCGGTGTCATATATATAGTTGAATGTAAACCCATTTGTTTTGCACTTATCTGCCCATGCCTTAAATGCGTTATAGTCAAGGCGCATATGGGGCTGTCCGAATACAATATATTCACCGCCAATCTTACGGCAAATATGAATTAAGTCATATGAAGCCCAAGCCGGGTTATCAGCTGGTTGAGCTTCATACTTATTGATATACGGATTGAATACATACACCTCTGAGCGCTCTTGAATCCATGTCACTTTTGGATCAGTTCCGCTTAGCTGGGATGTAGCCAAAGCCTTAATCCCAATGAGGGCTTTCCCTGGATGCACGAAATCGTCATATATAATTTGGGTTAGCTGCACCCAATAGACCTTATTGACATGACGCAGGCTTTTTCCATCTTTTGCACTGCATCGCATACGGATTTCATAGCGAGCCTTTTCAAGATTGTCGAATCGAAATACACGATAAAACGCATTATTTGTCGCCTCTTCAATTCGTCCTGCGTAATCAGATGTATTTGTCACGCTATTATCTGACTTAATAAAGTTCCACGCATCACGGCGCTTAATATGTCCGGCCATGCCCTTTTGATTTGCTAAAGGTAATGCCTGCCAGGACTCATCACCTACCTTACGAATTTCTGCTTTCAACGTGACAGACGTACGGTCAGCGCCGCCGCTATCATTTGAATAATATAATCCGTTTGGGAATCCAACAGTTAGCTCTATCGCGTCACACGCATCGCCTTGTACCTGTTGTGTATTCCATGATTCAGTCAATTCATAGTTTAGTGATTGATCAGCAAAGTTATCATTGAAATTTGGGATGACAGTTTGGTCATTTGTGCCCTTTCTGACATCCACCTGTACATCTTTATAATTGCTGATTGGGTTAGCGTTAATACAAATATCTTCTATCTTTGATAATTCGCCCTCACCCGCACAGTATAAAAGGTTAAGATATTGCTTTTCGCCATCACTAATTACATGGCGGGATAATAATAACCCAGCGCTTTTCATCCGGCCATATGTTACAGCTAAAGGGTAGCCTTGCCCAGTAACCGTTTCAGTACCTCCCCAGCCATATGTATTTGACTGTTCAGAATTCGAACGGTCAACCTTAGGAGCAGTTAGCTTTGAGACAATAGCATTACCTATCATCCCTACCGCCATGGCAATGACTGACCGCCAAATTAAGCTTTGGATACCAAAGATAGCACCCGAAGCAATACCACCGGTAAATACAGCCATCCCTATTGATAGAAGAACACCAAAGAATTTACCCTCAACTCGGGGCATTACTACAATGTAGTCTTCATCGTTCACAACTGTATCAGGCGCTGCTTCGTGTCCATTTACTGAGTACGCCCATTCACCAGGTGCACTGAAGTAATAGCTGATAGACTTGCCCTGTTTAAATGGCAAGTATTTTGTATCCCGTTGCTCTGGCTTGAACGGATTATTTACAATGATTACATTAACCATCTGCTACTCCTTCCTTTCATAAATGTGCTTCAATCGAGGCACGTATTTTGATATATGCTCTATACAGGTGCCACTGTGTTCAGTAGCATGTATAAATTTACCTTCGCCAAGATAAACCCCTACATGATCGAGATTTTTACCATATAGAGCAAACACCAAAACACTCCCTGGCATTGGCTCACGAACCTCGCGCCATTCATCCATTTGGATTTGGGTATATTCGGGTAGTGATATTCCACTACGCCGATATACCTCAACAACTACATCCCAGCATTTCATTTCCGAGAATGGGGTACCTATCATATCAGTCAAGTCACTTATTGGATGCATACAGTCCTCCTTGCGGGATAGTAGGTTCTCCGCCAAATCGTGTACTGTTCCCCAATTCACGACATCGTGCTAGGGTTTTATTGCATTGAGTTTCGCGCCCTTTATATCCACATTGAACCCCTTTAAATTTAAACGGGCAGAAATCCTTCATCACGCGGATTAACGGGAATCGTCGAGTAAAGCTAAAGTCAGTACCCAGTGTAAACTCCATCCATTCTGCGTTTGCATGAGTTCCCGTAATTACGAAATGCTCCTCTTGCTCGCACACATCAGGTATATTCGTATTCACTACACGAATGATGACATTGGCTCCAGTGAATCCATTATTAGACTCTGCCATACGCTGGATTGTCCGAGTCACGTTAGATACAGATAATTTGATATTAGGTAAATCCGTCGCATTCTCTGTAACATCTTGAATGGTAAACGGAAATGCGATATAGGTATTGCCTTCAAATTGGATATTCTCCGTATTGTATACCAATCGAATCGTATCCCCTTTATAGGATATTTCTAACAGCATTAACCACACACCTGTGGCCGATATTTGGTTTTTCTCTAAAATCGATGCCGTTGAGAGCGGTAACATGTTATACCTCCTGTAATTTCACGGTTCCCATCCACACTCCGTAGTCATTCGCCGCAAAGTCTAACTGATCAGCAAATCGCACTTTTAGTGTTTCGCGTGTTTCTGGATGAACCCAATCGAATATACCGGAGCAGTTGACTTCATCGAAGAATGACCGAAGTTTATAGTAATCAGCAGTTGGCAACTTGTACCCCACGGAATAAGTCCGCAGGGTTTTAGTTGTTTTCTTGCGAGTAATTAACGTCATATTCTCGACTTGGCCTTTATAAGTTACATCCGGCGTAGTTTCCTGGATTGGATATATTGGATATCGTATTTCTGGAAATGTAGCCATAATTAAGTTGCGGCCGCCCTGATGGCGTCTCGCACACCTCCTTTATTTGTGTTAGTTGCACGGACCATTACATCGATGATGTAATTCTCGCCATCGAACCGAGAGTTCTGTTGCTTGCTTTCGAGCTCTTGGCCAGACTGATTGATGATATTAACAACTACATTGTTGCTTGCAGCGCCACCTACCAATCTACGGGTTTCGCTTGCTGTGTAAATACGATGGGATCCAGAGGACTGTAATAGTTCTGGTCCGTTTTCACCAACTAGCATAAGCCCCGGGTTCGTTTTTCCTCCGGCAGCAAATCGATTACCGGTAAATGCAGAACTAAACGAACCACCACCAGCAAAGGATGATGTTCCTTTTGCAGCACCTAGGGAACCGATACCACTAACGGCACCGCCAAATAATCCTTGCAACTTAGGCATAACATATTGCTGGAACGTTAACTGAATCATCATCTTAATAATGGCGTTCGTCATATCCTTAAATATGTCCTTAATTCCTTTACTAAATGACTTCGTTCCTGTTGCCATAGCCTCGAGATTATTTGTCCATGCTGAATTGATAGCGCTCATCGTACTATCAAAAGTAGACTTCGCTAAGTCTGCATAATTGGTAGTCTCTTGCTTATATTGGCGCGCAGCTTCTTGTAGGCTTGTTTTAAGACTACGACCTGCAAGTTCCCATAGTTTCTGTTGAGACTCTAATAGGTTCTTTTCAATCTGCAGTCTTTGTGTAGCCGTTAACTGGGCTTCATTGACTTCACTCCGTGCATAATCAATATAGGTCTTTAACTCTTCAGCAAGTAAGGCGTCCGCATCACTACGAGATAAGCGACCGAGAGTAACCATATTGGTTAAGTGGTCAACAGTTTCACTCGTTTGAGTGTAAGCGAGCTCCCTAATTTTCTGCTCAGTATCAGACGCCACTTTTAAGCGCTCTGCCTAAGCTTTCTTTTCAGCAAGTCCCTTATCACCTACCGCTTTTGTGTACTCACGGACATTATCGTCGATTTGAGCTTTTTGTGATTCAGCTTCCGCCTTGATTAATTGCAAGCGGTCGCCTGTACGTTCGAGATCGAGTTTCTTAATATCCTCGTTCATCTTGCGAACACGGATAGTCTGATTACGTTGCGCCTCAGCTAATCGCTTTTGATACAGCTCTTCGTTCTTAGCTCTAACTTGGGCGGTTAGATTTGACTCAGCAAGCTTCTTGGCATTTGCTGCACTACCTGCTGAGTCTGCAGAGGCGCCAGATGTAGCACCTGCTAATAAGCTAGTATCTACATAACCAGTAATAGCACCGAAATCACCCGATACGCTAGGCTTGCTAACAACGCCTGTACTGGAATTAGCCCCAGTGTATCCGCCCTTGCCGTCAGAGATTACAATATGATTATCGCCAAGTACAACCACACCATCGCCGGCTTTAGGTGTATACCCGTCGCCCTCATCGTGCCATGCACCAGCAGCTCTTGCTGCCTCCATGATTGATGGAACATATCGAGGTACATCCTTACCAAATGCCTGCAATACCGAATCAGAGAACAGCTTTCCGCAATCCGTTGCCCATGTACCATCTGCGCCTAACTCGTATGCCTTACCGAGTTGTTCATTGGCTGCGTCTAGCACACTCACGGCTTCTCCGGTGACGCCTCCGCTCAATCCAGAAACAGAGCGGATAATATCACGAATATTTTTTTCGTTTGACTCATATTGGTTCTTAGCAGTTAACTTATCGATTTCGTATTGACTGCCGTCAATTTGTAAGCTCTGCAAAGTAAGAGACCGATATAATTCAGACATGCGCTCTACGGCACTTGCTAACTTCTCTGCTGCTTGTTGTGCTTTCTTCGCAGCCTGTTCTTGTGCTTTGGCCGCTTTTGCTGCCTCTTCATTCGCCTTATTAATAGCCTCGGTATTGGTTAATGCGCCACCGTTAGCAAGGTCCTCTTTCGCTTTTGCAAGTTCTTCATCGAGTTTCGCTTTCGCAGCATCCGCCTCTTCTTTTTGCTTTAAAGCCGCATCGATTCTAGCGCCTTCCTCTTTAGTAGCTAAGCGGTCATTCTTTACAAGTCCAAGCCACGCACTATCCTCAATCCAATATCGAGTATCGTGATTTTCCTTAAATTTATCAGATATTCCAGCGGTCGAATTGGTATTCTTATGAATTCGTTTGCCGTCCACTTCCACGCCTAAATAGGAACCTGCTGTTTTAGAGGCATACGCCGCATCAAGAATCGCTTTGCCTGCAAGTCCCGCTACGGTGGCTAGTGTTACCCACGGACCTGCCGCCGCAATCGTGGCTAACCGCATAAACCCGAGTGCACTCGTTAATGATCGCATGACTATGATTACAGCCCCTGCTTCTGCACCGAATTTGAAAATACCTCCGATAGCTTCCTTTTGCTCGGCAGTCATTGACTCGAATTCTTTAGCTACATCTAATACGCCTTTTGCGTAGTCATTAAACACAGGAACTAACTCATGACCGATGGATACCGCAAGTCGTTTACCGGTATTTTCTAAATCCTTTAATTCCCGATTTAGCTTTGCCGATTTAGCAGCAGTCTCATCGTCGATAATAAGCCCCATTGCTTTGGCACGTTCAGCCACTTTGTCCATCTGTTCAGCGGACATGTTGAGCATGGCATGCATTTGATACCCAGTACGTCCAAAGAGTTCCATTTCGACACGAGTCTTTTCAGCGCCATCTTTCATGCCTCTTAGACGTTCCTGTATCATCTTGAACACTTCAACGGTATTTTTACCTTGAATGTCTTCAAGTGTGTATCCTAATTTACTGAATATGTCAGTACTAAGCTTTCCTTCTGCCCGTGCGACTTCCATTTTCTCTTTGGCCGCTCCGACATTCTTTGAAAACTTAGCAAATGCACCAGCACTATCCTCCATAGCAACACCCATGTAATTGGCTACTGCTAATAGTTCACTGGTTTCTTTTGCCGTAGCGCCGGTAATGCCTGATAGCTTCTTAACGGCTACATCCCATTGGATGGCCTCCTTGGCCAATTTGGCACCGATACCTACTACCCCGACACCGGCACCTATCGCCATGAGGTCATTCTTCATTTTGCCTAGGGCGGATTTGGCGCCTTCGGCACTTGCAGTAATTTTCTTGAGTCCTGCTTCCGTATTCTTATCGGTCAGCTGAACGACAATATCAATTAAATTATTAGCCATTCTTATGCGCCACCTCCAACTCTTTGGCTTCTAATAATACGAGTAGATCGATAAGGTGTGGTAGTGGCTCGATGCCGTAAGCCTTCGCCACTTCTAACACCGCTGGCATATCGAATCCTGCAATGCCGCCTGAATGCCACCGTCGCTGCATACGACTAGCGTTGTATACTCGCATTGCTTGTCTCGTTCCATCTAATTGATGCGGGGAATTAAACTCACACTCCGAGCAGTCAAAATGCTGTTTAGTCTCGCGTTGCATTTTGATACAATCAGAGCAGTATTTCGGCTTATCGGAGTTGAGCCAACTCCACGCATCAATTAGTTTTTTTCGATTTCAGCCTTTTTTTCATTAGTGAAACGCATAGTTTCAATTGCTAATTCCATAACGCCATCGTTTGGTGCTTCTGCGATTTCACTATCAGACATCTTATACACATTTTTCATAATCCATTCGGCTAAATCGCGATACCACAATAATTTAGCCGGTTCAGAAGTTTCTTCCGGAAGAGGTGTGTATAACGGATCTAATTCAGCCTTAATCAATTCGCTACGTTCAGCAAATGTCAAACCTCTTACTTGAATATCTTCAAATGCCATATGGGCACCTCCTAGTATTGTTCTTGATTATTAACTAATGTAATGATGGATGCGGAACGACCAGCATCTGCACGATAGTATGCTTTAAACGGCAATTCAATATTGACGCCACGAGGGCCGTCGATACCTGGAGATTGTCGTTCGTAAACAAGTTCAGGCAACTTGAATGTTAATGTCCAGTCATCTTGTTCAAGCCGCAATTCCAAGCTAGATTCTGTACCATTAACCGCTTTGTTTAAAAGATCCTTATTTTGGAAGAACGCTTTAATCGTCCCGGAAATAGATACAATACCTGGGTCGATGTACGTTCTAAAACCTTTACCCCCGATAGCGTAAGAGTCGCCGTCCAAGCCAAAATCAAAGTTAATATCACAACTTAAAATATTGGCCACAGTAACGCCACCCTCTTTAATGGTTGCGTTAAGGTTTTGGAACGGTAAGAAATTTACCGCCTTGGCTGCAGCATCAAATGTAGTGGCCGCTAATGTTTCCTTACAGCCCATTACGTCGACGGATGCTGTAAGTTCGGAGTCGCCGCCGAATTTAAAACCTAGTTTGCTAACTCGTACGCCAGCGAATTGTTGGAACACATTAACATCAGGGTAGCCCTGCTCAATAGTTAACGACGGCATCGTATTACCGATTTTAAACACATGCTCAGACTTCTTATTTGGCGCTTGGCCAGTTGTATTAGAAGTCGGTTGACCAAATGCAGCTTTTAGCCAGTATCCGATATCGATTACACCAACAGGAACGGTTAAACTACCGGACGTGTCAATGTTGCCACGGAATGGCGCTGCAGGATTACGATCACCACGAATTACGGTGGAATCGTTTAAATTTTGGCTAGCTTTTACGGAGCTAGAAATGATTGGCGTGATTACACCGCCAGTGGATGGCGTTGTACCAAAATCCGCCTCAAACGCAATCGCCACATGGGATTGAGAACCCTGTGCACGTTTTGCTGTTGCCATATGCATTTCCTCCTTTAATATTCAATATTCCCGCCGATTACATGCGGAATTTCTATAGTAGCTGTTAAACGTCCAGTGAATACTGGGCGCCAATTCATTGAGTCTAATTCATAATCAATGCCGATTACCGGAAACGCCGGATTCACCTTACAAATGCATTCGATGATTAACTGCCCTAGGTTATCCGATTCAAGCGCTCCGTCGTATCGAATAATATTCTTAACGCGCGTTGCACCTTGACGAACAATGCCCCAAACGATCATTAATGAATACGTGTAGGTATCAGCAAGCCCTTCGTTCTTATTACTTGGCAGTAATATGATGCAAGGGCAATCTTCTTCAAGCGGTGCTTCAACATCGTCGTAGCCGACATACAGTTGTGCTGGCTTTCCGTATTTTTCATTACAAAATTTAGTCAACGCTTCATCATTCGATAGGGCTTCAGCCCAACGCTCAACGATGCGCGACAGTGGAATTGTCTGTTGCATCAAATCACCTCACCTTGTAATTACGTCGAGACGCGGATTGTGCCGCCGGTCCATAAATAGCGTAGTCGCCTATCTTATCCTCAATATAAGGTTTAAGCTTAGGCTGTAACGCAGCTTTCATAGGACCATAAGTATGACGCGGCTGAATTTTGAACATCGATTTTCCTTTAGGTAACGGTACACCTGCAGCAAATAACTTCTTGCGCATAGGCTCTGTAATCTGCTTAGTGTACCCCTCTTCAATTCGTTCACCCAACCGTTTTGCCGAATTGGATAACCACCCAACTCGGACGGATTGTTTGCCCTTGTCATATTGATATCCGACTGCATTCGATAGCTTACCTAGAGGACTATATCCGATTGTCCTGGCGCTAATGCCCATATCAAGTAAGGCATTTCGCGATTTAGAGCCCCAGGCTTCTCGTTCTGCACGTCCTCCGCTTTGGTATGCTTTGCGAAGTTTAGCACCAAATGCTGACTCAAATGCAGCCCGGCGAGCCGGCGCCATGAAATTGGGATATTTACGTCCGCCCGGCGCACCTGATCTGATGCCCTGTTTAATTTCTTTTTGCATCATCCAGCCCGTGGATTTTAACGCTTTACGCATCCAGTCGGGTTTAGTTTCTGCAATGAAATTCAGATACGGTGTGGCTGTGTCTGTAATCGTAATAGGTTCATTACTCATTACGGTCTCACCGCCCTCACGTTATGGACGATTTCAAGGCAATACATCGTACCGTCAAAATTGGAAATGTGATCAACGTACCATTTCTCGCCATTGATATACACTTCGTCTTTTGATCGTGGTTCAGGAACATCCTTAGCACGCACCCAAATCTGAGCTTTATCAGCTAATGCTTTATCGACAAATCCAGAACCTTTGCCATCATATTCGCCAATCTCCACGCTAGCTTTGATAGTTTGGCCTTTGTAGGTAATTCGTTCACCAAATACAGAAAGCAGTGCATTAGGCTTATACCCTAATTTCATAGTGCATTACCTCCTATGGAGTAGGCGGGCATATGCCCGCCCTTACATTACTTTTCTACATTAGGCACAAGTGCGACTTCTAACACTGTAGTACCTGGGCGCTTTTCTGTGATAGCTACACCTAATACTGGGTTAGTATCTGTTTTAGATGCTCGCTTTTGATCTTTGTCAAAATACACATTATCACCTACTGCAAAAGAATCAGAAGCCAATGCCGCTACTTCAAAGCAACCTGTTACCTTAACTGCACCAACGGCATTAGGTGCGATATCTGTAATTGCAACGCCATGCATTTTGCCGATAGAGACAATGTCCCCTACGGTAATCGCTTCGGTTGTTGCATTCTTAAAGTCAATGCGGTCTAGTTCTTGAATGAATTTAGCCATATCTAATTACCTCCTAAATCAATTACTAATTATTTACCAGGGTTTTTATACAAACCGCGGAAGTCGAGAGCTGTTGCGTTGCAATCTATCGCTACTTTGTACTCGATGCCATCAACCTTGAAGCCTGTTTGCGTTTCTAAACGAGGTGTTTCAACACCGTTTAAATACGTTACTTCGATAGTTTGTACATCTGTAGGACGGGATGCCAAATACCAAGCATGTGGATCCGTTAATGCTGCATCTACGACGATAGTGAATCGACCACTGAACGGGTTAACTGTATCATTGCTACGAGCAGGGTCTACCACAGATTTAACTACTTGATACGCTAATGCTTCGAGCTCAGGTGGAACAATCAAATACGTAGGTGAGATATTCAAATTACGATTTTCACCAATATGTTTTTGGCGACGCATAGCCGCTACGCCTGCAGCTAAAGATACAACACTTAACTCAGAGCCTGTAGTTGCTAAGTTCTTACGGTCTACACTAAACAAAGCCTTTCCATCTTCTAACACAGTATTGCCGCTTAAAAGGTCATATACCATGTTATTGATTTTATTTTTTGCTGCACGACCGAATTTAGAAGAAATATCGTTAAATACACCCAAATCGTCATTAATAAGAGCTTGTCGAGTTAAGCTGAACGTACGTCCGAATGTCAATACACTAACATTCGTACCGGCTTCGCTCATTTGGGAATCCTTGAATTGTCCGCCCTCAGGGACAAGTTTCAATTCGGCTGCTTCGGAAAGCAAAATACGTTTTGCTGGTTTGAAGTCACGGTTACTGCCTTTTCCAGCCCATGTTGCAAATGTGGATGGTGCAGTTTCATAACCTTGCATCAAGGCCTTATTTGCTACATTAGACAACGCGATTGGGAAAGAGGATGTAGAGTTGATAGCTTCACGAGCTAATTCCAATCGATCGGAGTAATTAACAGTTAGACCTTCACGAGCTATAGACTCACGTGCTAATTCCATCAAGGACATAGAACGAAGTTCATCTGCACCTGGTGCAGGATTTGCGACTGGGATGCCAATAGACATCATCAAAGCGTCCTGCATAGCCATGCGGAACTTATCAGAATCTGCTTCACCGACTTTAACGGATACTGGTTTATTGCGTTCACGTAACGCGTCCATTACAGCCTCACGAACTTCGGCAACAGATTTGCCGGATTTGATAAATTCATCTACACCGTCAACTTCAAAGTCACGGCATAAGCTTGTGATTGTAGATACACGTTCACGTTCTGCCGCAATCAACTTCTTAGCGTCATCTGCATTAAAACCTTTAACTCCGGACTCTGGTACTTCCGGTACTACTTGTGGCACGTTTTGCTCAGTGCCTTTTGCTTTTGCATCACCTTTCATAGGTTCCTCCTCATTATCATCTACACTTCTGCCCACCCCTACACTTGGATCCGCAGGGACGGACACAATACTAATTTCCAATGGTTCCCAGCCTGTAATTACATATCCTGGGCCGGTAAAACGACCATTGGAGCTTTTAGAATCGGAATCGATTAATTCCTCATATCGACTTATGTCATATCCGACACTCACACCTTGTAACGTGCCTTTTAACACTTTTTGATAAATCTTTTCAGATTCATCATCTTCATCGAATCGAACAATCGCCTTGCCGCGATTATCTTCAATCCACACTTTATCGATGTGACCAACAACTGCACTGCGATTGTGATTGAATAACAATGTTCCTAAACCGTTATTAAATCGGTCTAGGTTAACGCATCCTTCGTCATGACACAATATCTCTGTTCCGAACCATCTTTCATATGGTTCTTCAGAGGAAAAGGACAATTCGACGGTACGGTCATCATTTGCCTCGATGTTTGTAATTTGCGCCTCTCGGGCATATTTACCTAAGAGCTGCTTCTTTGCAAATTTCCCCACTAGCTATCATCTCCTTTCATATCAGTGGTGGTATCATCCGCTAGATTCGTTATGTCCCCATTCATATCAAGGGCAACACCCAATTCCTTAATGCGGTCTTGCTCCAGCTTCCGCTGTTCAAGTACTTCTTCCCAGTCCTTACCAGATGCACTACATACGTCTTCGAGCGTTGTGAGTCCTGCCTTAATGGCCTCCTTGTTAGCATTAACTTCCTTAACAGGGTCAATCCAAGACCAGCCTGGAGCTAACCACGCTACTTTCTTATAAAGTTTTGGGTTTGCTGCATAGTCATTGGCCGGGATAATTCCCTTTAGGTAGCATGCTTCAATGAAAGCCCTCCATACAGGCATGCAAAAATGCTCAATTATAAAACGCTGCATCTGCTTGAATGATTGCTGATCCTCCAGCATATTCTGCCGAGCTGCGGAGAAGTTACCACTAATATTGCGCGTCACTATGTCCGCGCTTAAACCCATGCCCGACGCTATGCGTCTTGTTTGGGTCGCCGAATATTCTGATGCGGTTCCTGCATTTCGCTTAGGTTCCGCAAACGAAATAGATTCGCCTGCACGTAGATGTTGGATAATCCCTGGTGCCATTGAACGAACTTTCTTGCCTTTACTGTCAATCTTATTTGCAACCATCGGGGCGTTCCCAGTATTACTTGTTACGAACGCACCGAAACATGCTGCTACACGAGCCGCTATGAGGTCGGCATCCATATATTCATCTACATCGTGAATGCGCTTTAATACGAGGGCTAACATGCTAACCCCGCGCAGTTCACTAGGCCTACGCGGTTTATGTAATAGGAAAGCCCTAGTACTTGGTAATCGTGCCTCATTAAACGACCGTATTCCTAACGGGTCTGTTTGGAATACGTGATATGCTATTGGTCTTCCGTATTTATTAACTTCCACGCCATTAACAATACTGTTGCCATTCTCGCTTACCGATACGGCTCCGATATTCTCGCCCTCGATAAGCTGTAATGATAGTGGTATATCTGCACCTTCGGAGGTCATGTTAACTAGGATTTCTCCATCATAGACCATTCGACGTAGAGCCATTTCTTGCAACTCGTAGAACGTAGATATTCCTCGGATATCCGCATTCTCCTTATCCACCCAGTCAGACCAAGCCTCCTCAATCTTCTTATTGAGTCTTTCATTCAGCTTTCCTGCGCGGGTCTTGATTTTGCACTGTGGCTTTATGCCCGTACCTACTACATTTCGTAGTAATGCCAATACAACACTTTCAGCGAGGTCACTATTAAGTTCTGCTGCACGTGCACGCCCCCTAATCAGATCTCGTTGACCTGATGCTACCTGTTCAGCTGTACCAAATACAGGCATCCAGTCGCCGCTTAATCGGTCTGTTGACGCCGCATCATATCCACGTTCAAGCGAACTACGGAAATATGCTCTACGGGCAGCGCGCTCTGGATTGAAATATGCTATTACCTTATCGAGTATGTTCATCGTCGCTCCCATGACACGTAGGATGTTGTACTATTACCTTCTTCATCATCAACGCGAGCCATTAACTCCCGCTCACGGACATATAATGTCGGTAGATCATGTGTCTTAAAACGCTTACCGCCTACAGACATCTCGGCGTATCCATTCGTCTCGATTTCTTCGATTATCGTTCGTATGCGCTCCAAGTCTTCTCTTGCGCTCATGGTCTCACCTCCTTCTTAACTAAACCAACCTCTGCTATCTGCATTAAAGTCTTCATCATCCGTATCGTCTTCCTCCTCATCGGTATCCAGATTATATTCTGGTAAGTATTTAACACCTACCGAGTCAGCCACCATGGCGTTGTATACACACGTATCCAACAAGTGATTTGTTGGATGACTGGTTAATGGTTTCCATTGCACTGTAACTACTCCGGTCTTTACATTTCGGATTTCTTGCTTTTCCTCCGACCGGAGGTGCTCTGAATATTCCTCAGGGCAATCCTTAAATAAATGGATTGTGCCAGGCTCATTAGCCGGACGTACCATACGTGCAAATATAAAGTCCTTCCAGTAATCGGTATTCACTACGTACAGCTTCATACCTCCGATGACGCCCTTTTCGATGCTACTCATCTTATACGGTGGCGCTAGAGGACTGTGCGACGAATCGCCTTTAACCGGCACGCATACTTCTGGGTACTGCGCACAATACTGATATACTTCGTCTGTTCGGTAGCCACTATCGATACCGGCCCTCACAATTCTTCGAGCCTCACCGTACTCTGATGGATATTCTCTATCAATGAGTATCTCGGTTAAGTCTGCCCAACTACTTGCTTGACCATAATCAACTAAGTAGCTTGATACGCCATGAGCGTAGGCTCTAACCTCCCACCAGAAATGATCTTGCTGCACATCGACAGACGCAATGAGCAGTGGTGCGTGTTGCGGCACAATACCGCGAGGAACTTCTGATTGCGTAAACACGAGGTTCTGTGTGCTTTTAGTTTTCGCAGATTTCCAAGGCTCCGCTAGCCACGAGTTGATAAAGTTCATCAACTCACTTGGCTTATCCTTTGATTTAACAAACTCATGCGCTACATCCCCGAATGTGACCCATGGAGAATAAAGGGATGACAGATGATAGGCTACCGACCGGACGACTCGGACTTGCGATTCATTCACCGTCCGCCATTCGCCTTGCCGGAGCATATCCATCTTGTGCTTATCATCAATACGGTGCTTACAATGTTCGCACTCATAATATGCGGTATCACGTATCATATCCGCATTGCCATGGTGTTCCTCCGGCCATTTTATCTGTTTGAATTTGAGGGTCTGCGACACCCCGCAATGCGGACATGGCACGTAATACTGCTTACGTTCATTTGCGTCCATATATGACTGCCAAATATTGCCACTTTCAATCGTAGGAGTTGACACCCTTACAATCTTCTTATCAACGAATGTCTTTGTACGTTCCTCAGCCAACTTAATCGGATTCGCTTCCTTACCGGAGAAAGCTGGATACTTATCAATTTCATCGAAGAATAAGTACTTAATTGACCGACTTGATAAGCTACTTGGGGAATTCGCCCCGACAAGCACCATGTAATTCCCATTAACGAAGTCTAACTCCAGCAGCTTACTGCCCTCTTCATATATATTCGCAAGCGGCTCTACACTCCTAATCATCGGTTGCACACGTTTATCACTAGCGAATTTCGCGATAGTATCCGTCGGATACACCATCATGACTGGTGATGCGGTTTGATGTAACGCATATCCGATCATATTGAGTTCGGCTTCCGTCTTACCTATCTGCGACCCGAAACATAACGAGATGCTTTCAATAAGAGGGTCCGTGAATTTATCCATAAGCTCCTTGAGATAAGGTGTCCGCGCTGTACGCCATCGCCCAGGTTCAGCAGATATATTGGTCAGTACCCTGTACCTATCCGCCCATTCTGAAACGGTGTATCTTTCAGGTGGCTTGAATGCTTCCAGTTCCTCGGGGAACCAGTCAACCTTTGGTCTTTGCTTTTCCCGCGGCTTTGACTTTCGGCGTGTACTCGCCTTCGCGTGCATAGCTTTCGAGGTATTCTTCGACAAGGCCATTCACCACCTTTTCTACACGAGCACGTTCCTCAGGATCCGTGAACTCACTTCCGATACGCTTACCTAATTTGGTAAATGATGTCTTTAATTCCAATATTCGGTTAGCCCATGCCTGCGCCACATCGGCACGAGGGACATATTCGCCATTTAGCACATCTAGCATTTTCTTTTCTCTTGCAGCCTTTGCTTCTTTATAATCTGCTTCAGCTTCTAACTTACGAGTTGATGCGGATTTGCTTTTAGCGTTATCGCCTTTTGCCTGCCCTAAATATACGAGGACTTCCCGGAGATTCCACCAACCTACAGAGGCTTTAGGCATCCCTGCTTTATGATGTCGAGAAATAATTTCCGGAGTGACCCGCAAGAGGTCACATAGTTGAGTGCTGGATACGAGCAGATTGCCCGCAGCATCAAATTTCACTCTGGGTTTTGTGTCCGCCATAGGTGTACTCCTTTCTTAAATCGTCTTTCTACATTCAACAGGAAAATTTTTCTCATAGAGAGAGGACCATCGCGCGGGGGCGACCAGCGGCGATTTTTGCTCTAGGAAGTACCTTTTCCCAATTTTCATTTTCTCAATTATAATCGGTATTGATAATGTAAATTTGGGCAACAAAAAAACGTCCTTCAATGGACGCCCTAAGCTCATTACTTCAATACACCTTTATTTTGTTTGTACTTACCACGGTCTTTATGAACCTTCGCCGTTTTAGTTTTGATTAAAGAATGTGATGGTGCATACGATTTACACATATGATCAATATGAATTCCATTCGCTTTGCACCAACCCTTAACATTGTTTAAGCATCGCCTCTTTTCACAATACACATCAGTCAATCATATGTCACCTCACTTCCTTTCTAAATTTTGTAAACAAAAAAGCCGCCTAATCGAAATGATTAAGCAGCTTTCTTGCTGTGTTCCAGTGATATTCTGTAAAGAGAGTCGTGTAAGTCAATTCTTTCCCCAATTAACTCACACTATCATTATAAACTGTCAAGAAGGACAGGTCTAGGACAGTTTTGGGACAATTTTATTAAGCTATTTTTGTATTCAACCCAATAACGCCCCAAAGCAATACGGATAGTTCCTCAATCCCTCTGGCGATGTAACGTTTGATGGTACGAACATCTGGCTTTTCAGGAAAGGATTCTGCAATCTGTTCTAGCGATTCTCCGTCAATATAATACCTACGCATACACTCACAATACTTGAATTGCTTTGCACTACACTTTTCAGCATAGATATCAAGCATATTGTTTACATGTCGCATCATCAATGCTGTTTTTTCTTTACTCTTAACAATGGCATTCACCCTTACTATGCTCTTATCGTCAAACATATCAACTAACAGTTCATTGAGCCATATATCCTCGGCTTGTGTCGAATCCGAGATGGCATTATCCACATACGACTGCAGCTGACTGTAATGCTTTAATAGCTTGATCGTGTTGTGTCGAAGTTTACGACCTAGTTGAGCATTTTCCTGTTTGGCTAATTCATAGTAAGTTTTGGTTGCCACCTCTGTGGCCAACTTAGTGATTTTCTCAATGTCATATTCATTCAAATATGTTTCCCCCTTTATCATTTATTTTGTGTTTTAGTCCGAATTTGTTTACCAGTGATAAACAACTAATATTTTAACTTTTAAAAAATACCAACCATATTGTTTTCCCTCTACGTTGCCCAATTACAGGCTCGCAAGAAAGCAAGGTTTTAATTTTAGAAAACGAGATTTGTTCCTCATTCCATTTGAATATCAGTGTCCCATTCTTCTTTAAAACTCTCCAGCATTCAGAGAGGCCTTGCTTAATGTCGTCTTTCCAAGTTGTATCTAGCCTTCCATATTTTAATTTAAGAAAGGATTTCTCTCCTGCCCTTATTAGATGAGGCGGATCAAATACTACTAGATAAAAACTTTCATCTTCAAAAGGAATATCTCGAAAGTCTGCGATTATATCAGGTTTAACGATTAGCTTTCTACCATCACATAGCCTTGTATTTTCAGTTCGATTATCCATGTAAATAGCATCTTCATTTTCTTTGTTAAACCAAAACATTCTGCTACCACAGCATGTATCTAGTATTTTCATTAGTTATCTTTTATGGACACATTTTTAGTTTTGCAATAAACATCAACATACGTCTCATCACGGTCACCATTGTGTGTTACTTCTACATATTCATCAATACCAGGACCACTTACTAATGCTTTCCAGTTTTGTAATGTTTTACAAAACCATACAACATACATGAATTCTAATTCTTCAAATTCATGTCCCATTTCTAATAGCACTTTGCGAGCAGCTTCAATCGCTTTTACTTGTAAGTTACTCATTTATTTATCTCCTTAATTCTTAAAATTATAAAAATATTCCCATATTTTCCGTGATGTGTAAAATTACATAGTCTTCATCATCCTGAATGATCTCATCAGCCATAGTTCCGATGAACTTTCGATTATCGTTTTCTAGCACACCTGCTAACTGCAGTCCATCAAGAATGAACTTTTTGGCGAATGCCACGTTATCAGGATCATGCCTGGTCGAAGAATGCCATTCAAACAGTAGGTCTACTTTCCCATTAACAGGTTGTATCTGCTGAGACAAGCATTGCTCTTTAACCTGCTCAGTGCATTTCTTCTTCATAGCAGCTGCAGCTATAGTCGATCCACGTTCACAGTCAATATACTCATTCAGTGTTGGGAACCGGTCATGGGTTTTCTTCCGAAATCTAAACTGACATCGTAATATGATCCTCATCGGTGAGACTCTCCATTGAATATAGCCACAGCATATTCACCGCGTAGGCGGTCATACACCCTTTGACTATAATTCTTTTCAGTCCAAGCATCACTATAGTTCGTCGTGAGAATGATGGGTTTCATCCGGTTGTAGCGATCAATAATGATGCTTTCAACTTTGGATGGTACCCAATCAGACTTGGAATACTCCGCACCAAAATCATCGAGCAATAAGAGAGGGATATTCCGCAGTTTTTGCTCAAATCTTAGATAAGCCACATTGTCGCCTTTAGACAATGTAAGCATGGTATCTAATAGATTAGGCATTGAAATCATTAGACACCCTTTACCTAACTCCATAGCCTGTTTTAGGATACTTACCGCAATCGATGTCTTACCGGTACCAGCTGGGCCCCTTAATATGAGGCCCTTACCGGAATCAAGATTGGCTTTCAAATTATCAGAGTACTTTTTAACTACGTCGTAAGCTTCAGCGTTCTCTTTTGGAAAACTACCATATTTGCGCAACCAGTCGAAATCCATATCATAATACCGCTTTGGGATTCCGACAGCGGCATATGTGGTATTGACGTTTGTTTGGATAACTACTGGTTTATCATAGATTGGATAAAAGAACTCATTTTTTACCGTGGACTCGTTGATATTCTTTTTCCCAGTCGACGTCTTCGTCCTTTCTCGAATTTTTTCGAGACACGCCTCTAGCATTGCTGTTACATTTGCTTGCTCCAAAATCCTTTTGCACCTCCTGCTTTAGATTCCCTGCCGTGACAGTTTCAACATACTTGATACTATTACCGCCATTATCCGCTGTGGTATTAATAGCAACAATGACTCGTTCTTTGCCATATGATTCAACTAGATCATCTAACCGCTCTTTAATAGTAGGTGATACAACTCCAATTGATTTCATATACAATTCGTAAATGGGTTTATTTTTTACTTCTTCATCTTCAAACATAGATAGAGGATTTTCATCTTTACACGCGCGCGTATCTCTCTCTATATTATTTTCTTTTCTTTTCTTTTCTTTTATTAGTTGATTTTGTTGAACATGTGTTAAATTTTGTTGAACATGTGTTAAATTTTGTTTTTTTGCTTTGCGAGACTCCGCACTTTTAAGGCCAGCCAACCTACGTTTTTCGCGGATAGTTTCCTCTTTCACCTTTTTAAATTCAAATCTTCGAATTAAGCTTGGCGACCAAAAATATTCGTCATCACAGTCCAATAATTCGTAGTCATGAATCAACAAATAAATTAACAAAAATGAACAAAATGAACACATTGAATTTTGTTCCAACACGTGTTGATTTTTGTTGAACACTTGTTGAACACTTGTTAAAATTTGTTCATTATTCATTCTTAATTCATTATCTAGAGCAACGAATGTATATTTTTTTAGTGGCAGTTTATAGTCATCTGCTGCGGCTAATTTTTCAATCAATATCCACCACCAGGCATATGAAATCATTCCTAATTCTGAAATCATAGCAGCGATTTTAGGATCATTGCTCGCATTGATATCATGACTAAAGTAGTATGATTGGTTTTTCGCCATTTCTATCACTCTTCATTATCGTTAAATAAACTGTCCTGGGCTCGACGTCCCATAATGAACTTAATGCATTCATCGATTAAATCTTGAACTGAGATAGCAAATGTAGAGTCTGCATATTCAACATTTAACCAGTCCGTTTTAAATTTAAATTCGTTAGGGGTGTTCATATCAGACACGATACCCTCGACACCAACCTGGTTAATAAGGCCTTCGATGTCGCCATACTTAAATTTGAATGTATTTACCAAAAATGGGATTTTAAATTCTTCCAAGAATTCAAAGTTCTTTTTTACAATAGACTGCAGTTTACTGAATGCTTGCAGAAGCTCAGGACGCGGATCATCTTTAGACTTTAGCGTGAATACATCCGTTAACCCTGTAGCAGATGGTTTCTGATAAGCAATACTGATATCGTTATCTTTAATTTGAATCGATTTAATAATCATAAGGGACTCCTTTCTTGCTCCACGATTACTAATTTGCCAGTAGCAGCTTGAACAGCTTTCTTAAATGTTTCTGAATCTGAGTTACTATCAGATAAATGTAGTAGTCGTATATCTTGACACTTAGTTAGGTCCATTGATTTTAGAAATTTAATTACATTTTCTAGTGAAAAATGAGATTGAATTAATCGTTCCATTCGTTTTTCATCTAAATAACCAGCATCTACTTGTTGGTTTAAAATTTCATAGGAATGGTTGCATTCAACCATGATATGATTTACATCCTTAAACGTATACCGGCAATAATAGGTATCGGTAATATATAAGAGTTTCTCTTCACCATCAGAAATTAGAAACCCAATATTAGGAACGTCATGTTCTAACTCAAATGGTAAGATACTGAAATTGCCTACCGTAAATTGGACTTTTGGGGTTATAAGAATCGCTGTGTGCTTGTCAGACACATACAATGCATTGGCCGTATCTTTCAGCATATAGACACGATGGCCTAGCTTTAACAGATCATTTACCGCTTTGCTATGGTCTCCGTGTTGATGTGTAAGTAATGTTCCGCATAGATGTAGGAAGTTAAAGCGGCAATAGCGTTGAATTTCTTTAAAAGGCAATCCTGCATCTAGCAGCAGTTCATCACCATTGGTTGAAGTTTTGATTCGGTAGCAGTTCCCTTTGGAGCTACTACCGAATGCTTGAATACTAATCACAATTAATCACCAAACATATTAACTGCTTTTCCAGTTTCCGGATTAACGAATTCACCGGCAGAACCAGGTTCAATGTCAATGGCTTCAGAATTTGCATTATTAGCGATTGTTTCTGCTACGTCAGATTGAACATCGATAGTTTCACCTTCAAAATCAGGGGTAAGTTCACCATTATTATCACGAATTACCGCTCCATCGACAGAAATTGCATTAGCCATGCTCTGCATCTCAACAGATAAAATGCCATATTTACTTAACAAACGTTTGAGTACTGTTTTTATGGCCATGGCATCAAAGTCAGTTTTCCAAAGGCCAAATCCCCTTTTGTATGTTTGAGAGTACTTTATAGCGTGTGCTTCAGCATCTTCTTTAGACATATATAAATACTTTTCAAAGCCATTAATGAGCTTGAAATAAGCAATATAACCAACTACGTTATCACCAGTCCGCTCGCCTAATTCGAACTCGCCAGTAAGTTTGTTATGGTGTTTAATTTCGCCTTCGTAAATTTCACTAGCATTAATGGTCTTATATTGACCTGTGCGCATGGCCAACTGGATATACCCTTTGTAACCCATTTGAAATTGAGCTTCATTAATTTTCTTTTTACTGTTGTAAAAAGGAACAATATAGGCAAACCCTAGGTTCTGATTGATTGGAAGATCCAAAGTTGCTGCCATTACACCTGCAGTAATAACTGTAGTAGGATCTGCTTTCGATAAGAGTTCATTATTATTAGATACAGAAATCAAGCTGGATACAAAGGCTGCTGATTTTTTACCTAAGATTTCGTTAAAACGTTTCTTTACTGACTCACTAGACACCATAGTTTTAAGAGATGGTGTTTGAGTTTGTGCTTTTGTTACTTCACCCATTATGTACCTCCTATGCCACGTTTTCACATACAGCGTGGATATCTAAATTAGATAAAATGTTATGAATTTCTAAACGGCCTTTTTGCGTCCATTTAGTGGTGATTTTAGAATCTAAGCGGCCATCACTTCTGCAGAATGTAAAGGTTTCAGATTTAGTAAATCCTTTTGACATATGCTGCTTGTAGAGAATCCATTGATCACCGACCTTGCGTTGTAGACCAGCTTCATGCAAAATCTTATTTAGTTCTTGAGCACTCATACCGTAGTCAGCGGCAATTTGTGTGATGGTTAAGCAAGATTTGCTTGAAAGGATTTTATCAACGTAATCCTTAACCGGTTTGAATTCTGCTATCTGCTGCTCTTGCTGAGCGACAATAGCTTTGGTAGCATTGTGCGATTCCACCTCATTAGCATAAGCTCTTAGAGCTTCAGGTAAGGACTTGGGAATATTCATACTATAAGCACCAGTCTTACGAATTTGAGGGATTACTTCAGATGTAACCCATCGTTTAAATTGTTTTGCCGTTGGTAATTTGCTTGATAGTACCAGGGAATAAAGTCCGCTTTCATTAATCAAAATCGTTTCTTTATTTTGATTGCCATCAAACACCATCGTCTTTGTTCTATCTTCTTCATCAGTATGTCGGTTTACATCTCGACTACCGTTTTGGTACCCGAGAGTATCAGCGACGTCTTTTGCAACAAACCATAATTCGTTATCTTTTTCTAAAATACGAACTTGGCCAAATGTATCATTTTTAAAAATCTGTAAATCAGTCATACCTATACCTCCTTAACGACCAGTTGAGGTTCTGATTCATCAACGATCAATTTAATTGTTTGGCTATTAACAGGAATAAAGTCAGTAACAGCTTCGGCATTATCGATAAACACCGGAGCACTAACTTTGAAATAGCTAGTCAATGCGTTAATGATGTCTAAGCCTACATTAATACGTGCTGCGTTGTTCATGCTGCGATACGGAACGCCTTTATAGGTGGTTTCACAACATTCTTCAACATTGCCATTTAACATGACGTTAAACATCTTGAATCGTGCTAATTTAAACCTTGCATTAATGCTTTCTTCAAGCATATTAACCTTGGCCTTAATGAATTCATCCATCAAATAAGAGGCTTCATCCAATTCATTCTTTTCGGCAACAAGTTTTTGCTGTTGATTTTCTAATTCGATAACACGATTTTCAATGTCATCAATCAATTTGAATTTATTCAATTCAGTTTCGAGATTTGCTTTTTTAGATTTTAAAGAGGAAAGTTCATTATCAAGTCTTGCAAGCTCTTCGGTGTCTGCACCTGGTTCCTCTTCAATCTCGAGCAAGAATAATTGCGCTTTTAAATCGGCGTACGTAGGATCATCTTCGATATTAGGTTCAGAACATGCTTCATATTCTTCACGTTTAACATCGCGCGCTTTGCTTTGTAGGGTAATTTCATCTACTAAGCTGTCAGCTTTCGATACCATAGTTTTTTGCTGCTCTTCATAATTTCCTTTTAACTTAGCAGCACTATCGATAAGGCCTTTCCACTCTTCAAGCTTTTTAGATTTATTAGCGTTGAATTCTGCCTCGAGTTTTTCCTGCTTGTCCGCTGGTAGTTGCTGTCCACAAGTAGGGCAAGCCTCTTTACTAAACTGCTGAGAGTTAAATGTGTCGAATTCAGACGTTAGAGTTTCGATACGTTTGGCTTCTCGCTCAATTTCTTTATTAAGCTCGCTGCTTCTATCCATGCATCTATCTCTTTCAGCTTCTGTCGCCTTCAATTTAGATAGTGCCGTTTCATATTCACTGCGCAAATGTTGTTTGTGCTTATGGTAATCGGATAGTATGTCTGAACGTCTGACATCTAATTGACGATTAATGTCACGAATTTTAGATTGTTTTTCTGTAGCACTAAAACCGTTTTGAATAATTGCCTTTTGTTTTTCAACATCATCAATACCAGTCGTTAAAGTTTTAATATCGCTGATTAGTTTATCTTTATCAGCCATAACTTCAGGTTTATTTCGCACAGCTTCATCAATACGAACCGGAATCATATCCAGTTCTTTATTAATAGCTGTTTTCTTGCTGGCAATCACTTTGCGTTGATCATCAACCGTGCGACCATCTAATAGATCTGCTAAGCGTTTTAAATCTTCACGACTATTAATTACAGCAGCATCGTCAATATCTCCGCACATCTCCAAGAGCAACTTACGGCGATTTTGCCAGGAGTACGTCTCATTGAAATATAAAGGATTGGTTATTAATTTGAAGATGCTTTCATCAACAAGTGAACTAACTATTTCTTTGTATTCTTTTTCTTTCTTAGGAACACCATCGACAAAATAGTCTGTCGTATGACCTGTTAAGGTAACTTCACCGCCACGAGGGGAAGAGTACTTTTCACGATAGACCCGTTTAAGCTCAACAGTTCCACCTTCATCCAATGTAAAGGTACCTGTTACTTCATGATTAACTTTATGGATTGGCTCGCCACCATCCAATGTTTTAATTTCAAAATCGGCTCTATCCAGGCTATCTTTGCCGAATAGTAACCAACATACAGAGTCAAATACAGTCGTTTTGCCGGTAGCATTATCACCACGTATTACGACATCGCCATTAAGATCTATGGCAAAGGACTTTAGCCCTTTAAAATTTAGTAATTCTAATTTTGTGAGTTTCATATCATTCTCCTATACAACGGTGGCATCCACATCGATGGTGTGCGGCTCAATCTGTAATTGATTGGCCCATTGCATTACCGTCGAATTAATTTGAGCATTCATTTTAAGTTTTTCATTAGCAAAGAGTTTCGCCTGCACTAAATCGAATATTTGACGGCCTTTCTTCTTACCCTTATTGGCCAATTCCAAGCACGCAATGGGCTTCATAGCATCGTCGGTAACTAGCACTATTGCGGTAGTTCCTTTCATGACTCTGTCTCGGTATGATCCAACGCAATTTTTTAACCGTTTACCTGCAGTCATTAAATCGGCTGCTGTTTTTGGGACCATGAAGTGCATCCCATTCACGTCAGCTTGTAGCTGGGGAGCCTCCGGAAGCATTACGTCACCGTACTCTTGTTTGTTGTAAACATTAACTACAACATCATGAAAGTCTTTTAACTTGCAATCAGTATTCCAAACTTGAGCTATATATTCCCTATTTATTTGACTATACATATTAACGGTATCTTTAACATCTGATGATTCAGCATTTAACAGATACCTTAATAAATTGCGTTCCCCATAGCGTTTAGAAAGTCTAATCCACATATTCCGGATTTTTGAAGATTTAACCCCCATGCATTCGCCAAAATGGCTAGCATCAAATATTTTTGCAGATTCATTGTCTGAATCTTTGTTCCGCTTAAGAGTTAATATTGTTCTACGGTTGTTTTCATCCTTAAATATACCTAACATATCGGATAGTTTAACAATCATAGGATCTTCAACCATCATGCTGCGTAACAATTTACTATTAGGTGATTTGTGGTAAATCCGTAACGCTTCAAGAAAACCTATTCCCTTTTTAGTCATAGTTAATATTTCATCACTAAATGGAATATCACAAGCTGTACAGCGCCAATAAAACTCTCCCCATTTGATGTTGCTTTTAATCAACTTAGTAATAGGCGGCATATCAGGGGCAGAAAGTTTTAAAGCCATATTGACCAACATAGAAAGGCCATATCCTCCATATTCATCAATTGAATGCGGAATATAAACACCTTTTACCTTATATCCACACAGTTCTGTTAAGCGCCTTTCAAACTCGAGACGCAATGCTTTAAATAAATGAGCCAAACGTGATTTATTAACGTCGTGCACCGCATAAGATTTGCCAATATATTTAAGCACCATCATAATTGGTCTTTCATGATCACGGATATAATCAATCGTCAAAGGATGTTTATTTTTGTATTTATCAATATAAATAGCCTGTTTGTTTTTAAAGTCAAATCGCAAGATTTCTTTGTAAGAGCCGTCCTTTGATGTACCATCCCAATATAACTGGATGCCTTTATATCGTATTCGTAAATCAATAAAGTTCTTATAACTTAGAACGTCAATCTGCATCTCTTCAGGGACCACTTCATGTTCACTGTTGGCTAATAAAACTTTATGCGTAAATGGATTGGAATGAATGCCACAGTTTGGGCAAGTATAGTACTTAGCTGCAGTATAATATCCTCTCCCCATATTGTATTTTCTATTCCAACTACCACCGAACGTATGCCCACAATCACAGTGATGGATTGTGGTATACGAAGCATCATAACCCTTTTCGATTATGATGCTATCGAACATCTTACTTATGTATAAACTTGACACAGTTTCCACAGAACGCCACCGCCTTAATCATCGAACATGGCAAAGATGTTCGAATTTTCTTCTACACTAGGCTCAACCGTTGGTTGCGTTTCATCTGCAGCTGGTTTGCTATGTGCAGCTGCAGATTCTTTAGCGGTTTTAGTCTTACGTGTACGCTTTGGCTTTTCTTCCTTTGTAGCATCTTCCGTTTTGTCTTTAGGCGTAGCTGCCTTAGGAGGCTCTACCACGTCAAAGGCTTTTACAATCGCATTGGATGCTTTCATAACTCCTTCTGTGTAAGCAATACCAGCTTGGTATTCCTCAGCGTTACCAGGGTCCATTTCAACGGCCTTATGTAATATGTCTAATGACTTCTTACATATATCTGCTTGGCTTTTAAATTGTTGTTTAGCCATATTAAGCCTCCTTTTCTGCCATGATAGATTTCAAATCGGTGATAAGATCATCCGTCAAAGCGTCACTAGATGGACGAGCCACACCATGCTTGCTAAAAATTGCAAGTGCTTTTTTGGCTTTTACCCCATCTTCGCCCATCCATTCACGGAACTTTTTATAAAAGGCTTTTTTATCTACAGGTTCATCACTTACATCCAATGCAGGCTCAGGTTCTGGTTCTGGTTCAGATTTAACCTTTTCTTGAACGGCTGGCTGAAGTTGTGATTCTGCTTTAGGCGACGGATCAGCGTCAAGAGGAAGTACTGGAAGGTCGTCATCCGTAATTTCTGGAGTTTTCTGTTTTTCCTGCTTTGTAGCAGGTTCTGCTTTAGGTGCAGCTTCACACATTGCTTTTGTTACTTGTTCAGCAGGGTGCTTTTCATCATGGCAACTACCGCAGCATTGATGGTTTAAAATTTCATTCCATTCTGCGATTTTAAGTGCAAGATCTTCTGTGTCATTGAATTTAATTGTTAAGATATTTTGGTTTTCCATGATAAGTTCTCCTTTAGAATTTAAACAGTAATTCATCATCCACTAATTTTCCTTCAACAATTTTAGGAATTCCAATTTCCTGGAGTTTACGAATTACGCTACGACTTTTGGATATATAAATAGTATTTCTTTCAATTTGTACTGCTGTTGGTTTAATTACATATGGCTCTGTTGCAAGCGCAGGCGCCACACAAATGACTTTATTGTTAATATCTATACCCACCTTGAAATATTCAGGGCCTTTTAACTTTCTGTAAGCCGGCATTGAAAGCTTGATATAGCTATTAGTAGTCACTATCGCTACCTTTTGTAATGATTCGTGCTTGCCTTTGTTATCTGCAAAGAAATTAAAGTCAAATGCATTTACAGTAGCTTTATGTTTTATTGCTTTTATTTCAGGCATTTTATCTCCTTATCTGGTATAATTTATATAGGATATTTTTTATCTGTGCTCGTTACTCATTGCCGTGAGTGCGAGCATTTTTACTTTTACGGCGAATATGTTCATCGTGGCAATGCTTACATACTCTAATTGCCTTGCGATTTATCTCGTCATAAATGTAGTTATAAGTGTGTGGAATTAACCTAACTCCACATTTAGTACATGTTCGGGCCGGACGTCTCATCGTATTAGTACCCAAACCAGGCCGCCGTAAAACATAATGCAAGCGGCCATCACAAAGAGAATAAATAACACGCAAATCACATCAATATAATTCATATTTCACCTCCTATTTGTAATATGGATTGCGGCAGTATTCGCCGCTTTTTCTTACCTGGAGGATGTACGTGACATCTTCTAGGTCTTCAGCATCGACTTCCGCCATATCCTTTTTAAAACCATATAGAGATAAAACCAGTCCGATTAACGATTGCAATATAAACTGATTCCATCCAATTTGGTCGAGTTCTAAGGACCCCATGGAACCTGCTACAAGGAAAGCCCCCACTAACATATATCCCATTAATAATCTTCCTCCTCTTCAATTCTTTCGGCCGTAATGCCATCTGTAGTGACGATAATACGGATTTCCGACTCATCATAATCACACATAAAATCTTGTAACTCATATGCCGCATCCATAATATTGCTATTGATTTGATTTAAAATTCGATCAGATTCGATTGCTTTTAGATGTGCGGCCATTGCTGTTTTGTTTACTGGGATAGCTTTCATAACTACGTTTCTCCTATATCATCATTGATAAAATAGATGCTACTGCGGCTGCAGCTAAACTCAAATGCATTCCTGCATCAATCCATGTCATGATTTATACCTCCTTTAAACCTTTAAAATAACCAGGATCGTGCCTGAATCCAGAATGATACACAGTCGATACCTGACAGTTTGACATGTCGGTACCTTTAACGTATCTGATGGCTTTTCTGATGGCGCTATCAATTAAGCGCGTTTTTAAGTTAGAAAATCCCCAATTCGAGGTGCCCAATTCTTCAAGCTCCATCAGCGCCCATCGTTTTGTATTACATTTTCTGTCTAGGCTATACTGAAATCCACCTACGATTCCTTTAATTACGGATATTGTGTAATGATAGGATGTGTTACTCCAGTTCATGATTAATTCCTCCTATTGAATACGTGCAGCTTTAAATTCTGCATCGATAATTTTTAAATCCCAACCAAGGGAATGCATTAAGTAAGTCTTAAAGCCTTCTTTGTCGATGACAAAGGCTCTTGACTTCTTCCCAGGTGACTGCCATGCGTAGGCAAACGGGAATTTGCCTACCGCGATGCCCTCTCGGACTGCGGTTAAGCTAATTCCGAGTACAGTCGCCATCTGCGAAACAGATATTACTTTTTTTAGCATTTAATACCTCTTTTTACTTGATTTTAATTCAAGTTTCTAGTTAAAAAAATTTGGTCAACCGTACAGCCAAAGTACTCTGCCAGTGCCACTACTTTACTAATGGCCACATTGGATATATCCTTTTCCCACGCATTATACGTAGCAACAGATATGCCAAGATCGGCGGCAACTTGCGCCTGTGTTGCCCCTTTCCGAGCTCTCAACTCGGAAATATAAAATTTGTTTGGCATTACTACCACCTCCTTATCGTGACCTCATGATAGCATGAATTAAATTCAAG
>OKVV01000069.1_pt1 | contig 96089 bp, 76 predicted proteins | sample 1606871 | NCBI WGS metagenome assembly OKVV01 (sample SAMN03281011, study PRJEB24777) | human gut metagenome | isolation source: fecal sample PR176 from 1 month old male Indian infant, caesarean delivered... | place: Singapore | collected 2006-01-13
CCAGTCAGAGAAACTTCGCCGGTGAATTTCTTCATGCGGCCTTCAACCATTTTCTCTGCGATTTCTTTCGGCTTACCGGACTGCATCGCGATGTCCAGCTGAACCTGGTACTCTTTCTCTACCACTTCAGCAGACACGTCTTCCGGCTTAACGAATTCCGGCTTGCTTGCAGCAACGTGCATTGCCAGCTGCTTAACCAGCTCTTCGTCAGCGCCTTTAGCGGCAACCAGAACGCCGATGCGCGCACCGTGCTGGTAGCTGCCCAGAACGTCGCCTTCCAGAACAGCGATACGACGGATGTTGATGTTCTCACCGATTTTAGCAACCAGGGCAACACGTTCTTCTTCGAACTGCGCTTTCAGAACTTCAACGTCGGAGATTTTACCCGCAACAGCGGCGTCCAGTACTTTGTCAGCAAATGCCTGGAAACCACCATCTTTAGCAACGAAGTCAGTCTGGCAGTTAACTTCCAGAATGTAACCGTAGTTGCCTTCGATTTTGGTTTTGATCACGCCGTCAGCAGCCACGTTGCCTGCTTTCTTCGCCGCTTTGATCGCGCCGGATTTACGCATGTTTTCGATTGCCAGCTCGATGTCGCCATTCGCTTCAGTCAGCGCTTTTTTGCAATCCATCATGCCTGCGCCAGTACGTTCGCGCAGCTCTTTTACCAGGGAAGCGGTAATTTCAGCCATTCTAAAATCCTCGGGAGATGTGGATACTGCCCGGCCAACGGCCAAACAGCGTAAATTGAAAAAAGGGGCCGATAATGGGCCCCTATTCATACACGGTACTAATAAGGGCTTAAACCTTATTATTCAGCTTCTACGAAGCTTTCTTCCGCCTGAGAAGCCAGGTCCTGAGAGCGACCTTCACGAACGGTAGCAGCAACAGCGCCCAGGTACAGGCTTACTGCGCGGATTGCATCGTCGTTACCCGGGATAACGAAGTCTACGCCGTCCGGATCAGAGTTAGTATCAACGATAGCAAATACCGGGATGCCCAGGTTGTTTGCTTCTTTGATAGCGATGTGCTCGTGGTCAGCGTCGATTACGAACAGTGCGTCCGGCAGGCCGCCCATGTCTTTGATACCGCCCAGGCTGTTTTCCAGCTTGTCCAGCTCACGAGTACGCATCAGCGCTTCTTTCTTGGTCAGCTTGTCGAAAGTACCGTCCTGGGACTGAGTTTCCAGGTCTTTCAGACGTTTGATGGACTGACGAACGGTTTTCCAGTTAGTCAGCATACCGCCCAGCCAGCGATGGTTCACGAAGAACTGGTCGCAGCTCAGAGCAGCGTCTTTCACCGCTTCGCTTGCAGCGCGTTTAGTACCAACGAAAAGGATTTTACCTTTGCGAGAAGCAATCTTGTTCAGTTCAGCCAGAGCTTCGTTGAACATCGGTACAGTTTTCTCAAGGTTGATGATGTGAACTTTGTTACGCGCACCGAAGATGAACGGCTTCATTTTCGGGTTCCAGTAACGGGTCTGGTGACCGAAGTGAACACCAGCCTTGAGCATGTCGCGCATGGAAACAGTTGCCATGATTAAAACCTCTATATAAAAGTTGGGGTTATGCCTCCACGTATCCCATATTACCGACCCCAAAGGGCACCCCGGAATATGTGCCGATACGTGTGTGTTGTTACACAAAGTGAGATTTGTCGCTCCCGTCCATCCTGTGTATCTGAGATGGATCGGAAGTCCGGCGCGCTTTATACCACAAAATCCACCCAGACACCAACTCTTGTTGACGTCGCGTGCTGTTAATGATTCTCAATTTGGCACCAGCCTGCCCGGACTGTTACCATTGACAGGACTTACTCTATTATTGTCGAAAATATCGACACTGCTGGACATACTCCATGGCTATCTCTATTAAGACATCTGAAGATATTGAAAAAATGCGCGTTGCCGGTCGCCTGGCCGCTGAAGTGCTGGAAATGATCGAACCCTGGGTTAAGCCGGGCGTCAGCACTGGCGAACTGGACCGCATCTGTAACGACTATATCGTTAACGAGCAGAAGGCCATTTCCGCCTGTCTCGGCTATCACGGCTATCCGAAATCCGTCTGCATTTCGGTCAACGAAGTGGTCTGTCACGGTATCCCTGACGACGGCAAACTGCTGAAAGATGGCGATATCGTGAATATCGACGTGACCGTCATTAAAGATGATTTCCATGGCGATACCTCCAAAATGTTTATCGTCGGCAAACCGACGATTCTCGGCGAGCGCCTGTGCCGCATCACTCAGGAAAGCCTGTACCTGGCGCTGAAGATGGTGAAGCCGGGCATCAACCTGCGCACCATCGGCGCGGCGATCCAGAAATATGTGGAAGCGGAAGGGTTCTCTGTGGTTCGCGAATACTGTGGTCATGGCATCGGCCGCGGCTTCCATGAAGAGCCGCAGGTGCTGCACTACGACTCGCCGGAAACCAACGTCGTGCTCAAACCAGGCATGACCTTCACCATCGAGCCGATGGTCAATGCCGGTAAAAAAGAGATCCGCAGCATGAAAGACGGCTGGACGGTGAAAACCAAAGACCGGAGCTTGTCTGCGCAGTACGAGCATACTATTGTGGTGACAGACAACGGCTGCGAAATTCTGACGCTACGTAAGGATGACACCATCCCGGCGATAATCTCGCACGATGAATGATGAAAAGCCGGCGCCCGCCGGCTTTTTTATTAGATAGTTTTTTCTTATGGTGACGCGATGAGCAACTCATTACCTGACACAGCCTCCCCTCTTCTGCCCATCCCGCCGGAACATCCGGTAAGCTGGCCGCAGGGCGATCTGAACTGTGCTGCAATAAAGGCGCACATCGATACCTTTCAGCACTGGCTGGGCGAGGCGTTTGACGCCGGTATCGCCGCGGAGCTGCTCATTGCGGCGCGCACCGAATTTATCGACCAGCTGCTGCAGCGGTTGTGGATCGCCAGTGGATTCGAATCCGTCTGCGACCTGGCGCTGGTGGCCGTCGGCGGCTACGGTCGCGGCGAGCTGCATCCGCTTTCTGACGTCGATCTGCTGATCCTCAGCCGCAAAAAGCTGCCGGACGACCAGGCGCAAAAGGTCGGCGAACTGCTGACGCTGCTGTGGGACGTCAAACTGGAGGTAGGCCATAGCGTACGCACTCTCGAAGAGTGTCTGCTGGAAGGGCTTTCAGATCTCACCGTCGCCACGAACTTAATCGAATCGCGCCTGCTGATCGGCGACGTCGCGCTGTTCCTTGAGCTGCAAAAACATATTTTTAGCGACGGCTTCTGGCCATCAGAAAAGTTCTTCGCCGCCAAGGTCGAAGAGCAGAACGTCCGTCATCAGCGTTATCACGGCACCAGCTATAACCTCGAGCCGGACGTGAAAAGCAGCCCCGGCGGCCTGCGCGATATCCATACGCTACAGTGGGTGGCTCGCCGCCATTTCGGCGCCACCTCAATGGATGAGATGGTCGGCTTCGGCTTTCTGACTGAAGCCGAGCGCAATGAGCTCAACGAGTGTCTGCATCAACTGTGGCGTATCCGCTTCGCGCTGCATCTCGAACTCACTCGCTATGACAACCGCCTGCTTTTCGACCGCCAGCTCAGCGTCGCCCGCCGGCTCGGCTATGAAGGCGACGGCAACCAGCCGATTGAGCATATGATGAAGGACTTCTTCCGCGTCACCCGCCGGGTGAGCGAGCTGAACCAGATGCTGCTGCAGCTGTTTGAAGAGGCCATCCTTGCGCTGACCGAGGATGAAAAACCGCGCCCGATCGATGATGACTTCCAGCTGCGCGGCACGCTGATCGATCTGCGTGACGATACGCTGTTTATTCGCGAGCCGCAGGCCATTCTGCGCATGTTTTATATTATGGTGCGCAACAGCACCATCACCGGCATCTACTCCACGACGTTGCGCCATCTGCGCCACGCCCGCCGCCATCTGACCCAGCCGCTGTGCTATATCCCGGAGGCGCGCACGCTCTTTCTCAGCATGCTGCGCCATCAGGGGGCAGTGAGTCGCGGACTGCTGCCGATGCATCGTCACAGCGTGCTGTGGGCCTATATGCCGCAGTGGTCCCATATCGTCGGCCAGATGCAGTTCGACCTGTTTCACGCCTATACCGTCGATGAACACACCATCCGCGTGATGCTCAAGCTGGAGAGTTTTGCTAAAGAAGAGACTCGTAGCCGCCACCCGCTGTGCGTGGAGCTATGGCCGCGCTTAACGCACCCGGAGCTGATTTTAATCGCCGCCCTGTTCCACGACATCGCCAAAGGGCGCGGCGGCGACCACTCGATCCTCGGCGCGCAGGATGTGCTGAAGTTTGCCGAGCTGCACGGGCTGAACTCCCGGGAAACGCAGCTGGTCGCCTGGCTGGTGCGTCACCACTTGCTGATGTCGGTCACCGCCCAGCGGCGCGATATTCAGGATCCGGAGGTGATTAAGCAGTTCGCCGAGGAGGTGCAAACGGAAAATCGCCTGCGCTATCTGGTGTGTCTGACCGTCGCCGATATCTGCGCCACCAACGAAACCCTGTGGAACAGCTGGAAGCAGAGCCTGCTGCGCGAACTCTATTTTGCCACTGAAAAACAGCTGCGTCGCGGCATGCAAAGCACCCCGGACATGCGCGAACGCGTGCGTCACCATCAGTTGCAGGCGCTGGCCCTGCTGCGGATGGACAATATTAATGAAGAGGCGCTGCATCAGATCTGGAACCGCTGCCGCGCCAACTATTTCGTGCGACATACGCCGACGCAGCTCGCCTGGCACGCCCGCAACCTGCTGCGCCACGATCTGAATAAGCCGATGATCCTCCTGAGCTCGCAGGCCACCCGCGGCGGAACGGAGATTTTTATCTGGAGCCCGGATCGCCCTTACCTGTTCGCCGCGGTGTGTGGCGAACTGGACCGTCGCAATCTCAGCGTCCACGATGCGCAGATCTTCACCACCCGCGACGGTATGGCGATGGACACCTTTATTGTCCTCGAACCCGACGGCAGTCCGCTGTCCGCCGATCGCCACGAAGCGATCCGCCAGGGTCTGGAACAGACTATCACGCAGCGCAGTTGGGAACCCCCGGCGCCCCGTCGTCAGGCGGCAAAACTGCGTCATTTCTCGGTGGACACCGAGGTAAATTTCCTGCCGACCCATACCGATCGGAAATCGTTTCTCGAGCTGATAGCCCTTGACCAGCCCGGGCTGCTCGCCCGTGTCGGTCAGGTATTCGCCGACCTCGGAATTTCGCTTCACGGGGCGCGAATTACGACAATTGGTGAGCGAGTAGAAGATTTATTTATAATCGCTACCGCCGACCGGCGTGCCCTTAATAATGAGCTGCAACAAGAAGTGCAACAACGGTTGACAGCGGCCCTCAATCCAAACGATAAAGGGTGACGTATTTTTTTTAGTGAATGGAAAGAAACAATGCAGCAGTTACAGAACGTTATTGAGTCCGCTTTCGAGCGTCGCGCCGACATCACGCCGGCTAATGTGGATACCGTGACCCGCGAAGCGGTTAACCAGGTTATCGCCCTTCTGGATTCCGGCGCGCTGCGCGTCGCTGAGAAGATCGACGGTCAGTGGGTGACGCATCAGTGGCTGAAGAAGGCGGTACTGCTCTCTTTCCGTATTAACGATAACCAGGTTATCGATGGTGCGGAAAGCCGCTACTTCGATAAAGTCCCGATGAAATTCGCTGACTATGACGAAGCGCGTTTCCAGAAAGAAGGTTTCCGCGTGGTGCCGCCGGCAGCGGTTCGTCAGGGCGCGTTCATCGCCCGCAACACCGTGCTGATGCCGTCCTATGTGAACATCGGCGCCTACGTTGACGAAGGCACCATGGTTGACACCTGGGCCACCGTCGGCTCCTGCGCGCAGATCGGTAAAAACGTTCACCTGTCCGGCGGCGTCGGCATTGGTGGCGTACTGGAGCCGCTGCAGGCGAACCCGACCATCATCGAAGATAACTGCTTCATCGGCGCGCGCTCTGAAGTGGTTGAAGGGGTGATTGTCGAAGAAGGCTCCGTGATCTCCATGGGCGTTTACCTCGGTCAGAGCACCAAAATCTACGATCGCGAAACCGGCGAAGTCTTCTACGGCCGCGTGCCGGCTGGTTCGGTAGTGGTATCAGGCAACCTGCCGTCGAAAGATGGTAAATACAGTCTGTACTGCGCAGTGATCGTGAAGAAAGTCGATGCTAAAACCCGCGGCAAGGTCGGCATTAACGAACTGCTGCGCACCATCGACTAAAGCAAATAAAAAGCGGGAGATATCCCGCTTTTTTGATATTTGATGCTGGCGAGAATGGATTTTTTCGTTAATTATTCAATGGTTATGATGCTATCAAAGGTACCGTTATGTACGATAATCTGAAAAGTCTTGGCATTACCAACCCTGATGAGATCGATCGCTATAGCCTGCGGCAGGAAGCTAACAACGACATTCTGAAAATCTATTTTCAGAAAGACAAAGGCGAATTCTTCGCCAAGAGCGTGAAGTTCAAATATCCGCGTCAGCGCAAAACCGTCGTCGCCGACGGCGTCGGCCAGGGCTACAAAGAGGTCCAGGAGATCAGCCCCAATCTGCGCTACGTCATCGATGAGCTGGATCAGATTTGCCAGCGCGACCGCACTGAAATCGATCTCAAGCGTAAAATCCTCGACGATTTACGCCATCTGGAGAGCGTGGTCACCAATAAGATCAGCGAAATCGAAGCCGATCTGGAAAAGCTCACCCGTAAGTAAGCGCATCCCCGGCGGCGCGTCGCCTGACCGGGCTGGCGGTATCAAACCGCTACCGACAGCATGCATCGTCCAGGCCGGGTATGGCGAGTCGCTACCCGGCATTTTTTACCTCCACGCCTTAGCGTTGTTCATCCAGCTGCAGCGCGATATACAGCAGCAGCCGGTCGTCAAAGCTGCCAAGATCCAGCCCCGTCAGCTCCGAGATACGATTCAACCGGTACTCCAGCGTATTGCGATGAATAAACAGGGCCTTCGACGTCGCCAGGGGCTGCACGTTATGGCGAAACCACGCCTGCAGCGTTCGTCGCAGCAGCCCGTTGTTATCCATCGCCTTGAGACGCGCCAGCGGACGAGCCAGCTCATTGGCCTGCCAGCCGCCGCGCAGGCTGTCAAGCAGCACCGGCAGCATCAGATCCTGATAGAAATAGCAGCGGCTCTCCGGCATCCGCTGCTTGCCCACCATCATCGTCGTGCGAGCGGTACGGTAAGAGCGGGCGATACTCCCGGGACCGGTGAAGAAGTTGCCCAACGCCACGCGGAAACGGAGCTGGCCATTCTCTTTCATCCTGGCGATAAGCTGCTCGACGCGCCGGACGTGATCGTCGGCGTCCCAGCGGCCAAAGCTGTTCAGCGCCGGTTTCAGCACCACCATTTCCGTGAGCGAGACAATGGCCACCAGATTATTGCGATCGGGGGTGGTCAGCGCGTTCTGCAGCTGCTGTAGCTCCGCCATCGCGCTGTCCACGCCGAGCTGGCCGCTGTCCACCTCAATCATCGCCACCACGCGCGGCTGATTCAGATCAATTCCTAAACGCTGCGCCCATTCGTTCAGCGCCGGGGTATGCTCTTCCGCCTGAATCAGGTTCATCACCAGCTCTTCGCGCAGACGGCTGTCCTGCGCCAGGAGATGCATCAGTCGCGACTGCTCCAGCATCATCTCAGCCGTCATGCACACCAGCTCGCCATATTTTCGCAGCGACTCCGGCTCGCCGGTCAGGCCGATCACCCCGACGATCTCCCCCTCCAGGCGCAGCGGCAGGTTGATCCCTTGACGCACTCCGTGGAGATGGCGAGCGACCGCATCGTCGATATCCACCACCCGCCCCTGGGAAAGCACCAGCAGCGCGCCTTCGTGCAATTCACCAATCCTTTCCCGATCGCCGCTGCCGATAATCCGCCCGCGGGCATCCATCACGTTGATGTTGGTATCGATGATGCGCATCGTCCGCGCCACAATATCCTGCGCCATTTTGGTATCAAGATGCCAGCCAGCCATGTAATCCTCCCCTTTGCAGGGCACCAGCATAAAAGAGTCGTTGCTCTGCTGCATTGTGCATATGCCCGAAGCCCGGGTGAGATATGTGGAGTTGTGGAAGCGGTCACAGAACGAAAAAAAGCCCCTGCCCTCGGCGAGGGAAGGGGCTGGAGAGCGAGCGCTGACTGTTACTGCAACAGCAGATAGATAGAGGCGTCGCCGCGCTGAATATTCAGCGCCAGCACGGACGGTTTGGCGTCGAAGATTTTCCGCAGATCGGCGATGTTTTTCACCGGCTGCTGGTTCGCCCCGACGATGACGTCGCCTTTCTTGAGGCCAATCTGCGCCGCCGGGGTACCGGCTTTCACATTATTGACCACCACACCTTTGTCCTGACCCTTGTTGCTCATTTCCGCCCCTTCAATCCCGTTGAAGATGGTGCTGGAGTCAACCTGGGTCTGGTTGCTCTGCTGCAGTTCGACGGTCACGGTCACCGGTTTGCCGTCGCGCAGCAGACCAAGCTCAACTTTGCTGCCGATAGGCATGGTGCCGACCTGGGCACGCAGCGCGGCGAAGCTGCTGATCGCCTTCCCGTTGAGAGAGGTGATCACGTCGCCGGCTTTAATGCCCGCTTTCGCGGCCGCCGACCCCGGCATCACCTGGCTGACAAAGGCGCCGCGCTGAGCGTCGACTTTCATCGCTTTCGCCAGCTCAGAGTTCAGTTCGGTCCCCATGATGCCGAGCTCGCCGCGTTTCACCTGGCCATATTTCACCATCTGCTCGGTCAGGTTTTTCACCATGTTGCTTGGGATAGCAAAACCGATACCGATGTTGCCGCCGTCCGGCGCCAGAATGGCGGTGTTGATGCCGATCAGCTCGCCGTTGAGGTTCACCAGGGCGCCGCCGGAGTTCCCGCGGTTAATCGCCGCATCGGTCTGGATAAAGTTTTCGTAGTTTTCCACGTTCAGGCCGCTACGACCCAGCGCGGAAACAATCCCGGAGGTCACGGTTTCGCCCAGACCGAACGGGTTACCGATAGCCACGGTGTAGTCGCCAACGCGCAGCGCGTCAGAGTCGGCGAGCTTAATCGCCGTCAGGTTTTTCGGATCCTGAATCTGAATCAGCGCGATATCAGAGCGCGGATCTTTGCCAACCACTTTGGCATCAAACTTACGGCCATCGCTCAGTTGAACCTTAATTGTGGTGGCGTTGTCCACGACGTGGTTGTTGGTCACCACATACCCCTTGGCGGCATCAATGATGACGCCGGAGCCCAGCGCCATAAATTTCTGCTGCTGGCCGCCGTCAGGCTGACCGCCCTGTCCGCCGCCCTGGCAAAACGGCGAACTCTGGAAAGGAGAACCGTCCTGGCAGAACGGCGAATTATCGCCAAAGAACTGCTGGAAGTTACGTGGCATCCGTGGGGTATTAACGGTGGTGCTACCTTCAACGTTAATGCTCACCACCGACGGCATCACCTTCTCCAGCATCGGGGCCAGGCTTGGCATCTGCTGTGCATTAGTGGCCGAAGATGCCGTTTCTGCCGCGCTCGCAGAGAGCGGGGACAACGCCAGACCTAAACTCAGAGCCAGTGCACTCATTGCTAACGTGGTTTTTTTCATCAGTTTCAATCTCAATATCAGAAAACGAAAGTTGCTGTGTACGTGACTATCAGAGTCATTTTATAGCGCTAAGTTCCGGAATTAAGTTTCTGGAAAAAGTAAAAATTTATTGTCCATCTTTACAAAACTCCAGCTTATTCCACCGCCATTAGCCGCCGATATTCATCCCACGCATACAAATCCGTCATCCCGCTGATATAATCCTGAATCAGACGGCAGCGATAATAGTATTCCATCAGCGCAAATTCAGGCGCCGTGCGCGCCAGCTTATTTACCGCTTCCACATAGGCCAGCCGGTGGCGGGTTGATAGTTTCTGATACAGCCGGGAGGCAATGGGTAAACGCCGTACCCGCTCCTGCGCCACTAATTCGCTGAAATCCTCGAGCGATAATTTCAGCAGCGGCTGATAGATATCCAGCAGGCCACTGATCACCCGGTAGCCCTGCAATTCCAGCTGCTCGACATCCGGATGGCTAAACACCTGTTTCATCGCCACATTTTTATAAAGCTCCAGCAGCTGACTGCAATCGCTGTCGTCCTCGAGCAGCGCATGATTAAAGTCGCCCGTAAAGATGGCCGGCAGGTTGTCAATAAATCGGCGCGCCGCGTAGGGCACTAGCTTATTCAGCGTGTTCACCCGCAAATACATAAAAAACTGATCTTCCGCGCTCTGTTTCAGGGAATTGGCTCGTGATTTCTCCCAGGCATTTTCCACTACCTGTGAGAATAACGATCCTTTTTCATGGCAGCCCCAGGCGTCGTAAAGATGCTGATAAAGCTGCTCAGCGCTGAAAATACGTTTTTCCACCGCGTCCTCGAGATCCGCGACGCAATATGAGATGTCATCCGCGGCTTCCATAATCCAGGTTAATGGGAACCGATTGTAAGGCGCCAGATCCAGTTCTTTACGCAGGCGCGCCACATACTCCTCTTCGGCTAAATAGTAGCCAGGCTTTTTCATTAAATAGCTGTGGCTGGCTGGCGTCGCCTCAGACCACCACGCCGGCCGAGTATATTTCAGAATACAGCCGACCTGCGCCCAGGTCAGATTCATGCGCATCAGCGTATGGACCAGACGAATGCCCTGGGCGTTGCCCTCAAAGCTGCAGAGATCCTGGCGCACTTTGCGGCGCAGCGCGTTAAGCGACGTTTCCCCTTCATGCAAGCGTAATGCCTGCACTTCACAGCGATCGTCGGTCAGCGACTGCCCGAGCGCATCGCCGGGCGCCAGACGCTGGCGGAACCAGTCGTTAATCGCCGCCTCGCCAAAATGGCCAAACGGGGGATTGCCGATATCGTGCATCAGGCAGGCCATCTCCACCACGCTCTCGAATGGCCCGGTCAGCTCTTCCAGGCCATACTCCTCCAGTAGCCTCAGCTCTTTCAGCCGGCTCAGCACCTCTTTGGCGATATAGCGTCCCACCTGCTGCACCTCCAGCGAGTGGGTCAGGCGGGTACGCACCGCCGCGTTGCGCTCCAGCGGGAAGACCTGAGTTTTTTGCTGTAAGCGACGGATTGCCGGCGAGTTGACGATCCGTCCCCGATCGCTTTCGAAGATCCGCAGGATGTCGCGCTCCGTCTCGACACGCGGCGGCGAACGGAAGCGTCGACGCCAGTTTATCTTGTTGCGAAAATCAATCTTTGCCATAGCCTCTCCCGCGCGAGCAATACGCTTCCCCTTAAGCGCATGATAGACTATGCAACTAAACCTGACACATCGCGAGTAAATCTATGAAAATTGGCATTATTGGCGCTATGGAAGAGGAAGTTACCCTTCTGCGCGACAAAATCGAAAACCGCCAGACTATCACTATTGGCGGGAGCGAAATCTATACCGGCCAACTTCACGGCGTTGACGTCGCGCTGCTGAAGTCTGGTATCGGGAAAGTGGCGGCGGCGATGGGCGCGACCCTGCTGCTGGAGCGCTGCCAGCCTGACGTGATCATTAATACCGGCTCTGCCGGCGGCCTGGCGCCGACGCTGAAGGTCGGCGATATCGTCGTCTCCGATGAAGCGCGCTACCACGACGCCGACGTCACCGCCTTCGGCTATGAGTACGGCCAGTTGCCTGGCTGTCCGGCCGGCTTTAAAGCGGACGAAAAACTGGTGGCCGCGGCGGAGAGCTGCATTAACGCGTTAGATCTCAATGCCGTTCGCGGCCTGATCGTCAGCGGTGATGCCTTCATTAACGGCTCTGTCGGTCTGGCGAAGATCCGCCATAATTTCCCGCAGGCGATCGCTGTGGAAATGGAAGCGACCGCCATCGCTCACGTCTGCCATAACTTTAAGGTTCCTTTCGTGGTGGTTCGCGCCATCTCCGATGTGGCCGACCAGCAGTCTCACCTCAGCTTTGAGGAGTTCCTTGCGGTAGCCGCCAGACAGTCCACCCTGATGGTGGAGAATCTGGTACAGAACCTGGCACGTGGCTAAGTCGCTCTCCTTCGCGCTTGCCGCGCTGCTGTTACTCGCCCCGGCGTGGCTGCTGGCCGCGCCGCGGGTGATCACCCTCTCCCCCGCCAATACCGAACTGGCCTTTGCCGCCGGGATCACGCCGGTCGGCGTCAGCAGTTATTCCGATTATCCGCCGCAGGCCAAAACGATTGAGCAAGTTGCCAGCTGGCAGGGAATGAACCTGGAGCGCATCGTAGCGCTCAAGCCAGACCTGGTGCTGGCCTGGCGCGGGGGTAATGCCGAACGTCAGGTTAACCAGCTGCAGTCGCTGGGGATCCACGTCCTGTGGGTACAGACTTCGACCATCGAAGAGATCATCGCCACCCTGCGTCAGCTGGCGCAGTGGAGCCCACAGCCGGAAAAAGCACAGCAGGCGGCGCAGGCGATGCAGCAGGAATACGATGCGCTGAAAGCGCGCTATGCCAGCGCGCCGAAGAAACGCGTCTTCCTGCAGTTCGGTTCCGCACCGCTATTCACCAGCGGCCCCGGCTCAATTCAGGATCAGGTGCTGAGGCTGTGCGGCGGCGAGAATATCTTTTCCGCCAGCCGCGTTCCCTGGCCGCAGGTGAGCCGCGAACAGGTGCTGGCCCGTCAGCCGCAGGCGATTGTGGTGACCGGCGACGCCAGCCGCATCGCCGAAGCGCAGCGCTTTTGGCAACATCAGCTCACCATTTCGTTGATTGCGTTACACAGCGACTGGTTTGAACGCGCAAGCCCACGTATTATCCTCGCCGCCAAACAACTTTGTGCGGCGCTCGACCAGGTAAAATAACCATCCGGCATACCGGATGTTCAGTGGGAATCAACGATGCTTGTCTATTGGCTGGATATTATTGGCACAGCTGTCTTCGCGATCTCCGGCGTTCTGCTGGCGGGGAAATTGCGTATGGACCCATTCGGCGTGCTGGTGTTAGGCGTGGTGACGGCGGTGGGCGGCGGTACCATCCGCGATATGGCGCTGGCGAATGGCCCGGTATTCTGGGTCAAAGATCCCACCGATCTGGTGGTGGCAATGGTCACCAGCATGCTGACCATCCTGCTGGTCCGCCAGCCGCGCCGGCTGCCGAAATGGATCCTGCCCGTTCTTGATGCCGTCGGTCTGGCGGTGTTTGTCGGCATCGGGGTGAATAAAGCGTTTCTCGCCGGCAGCGGCCCGCTGGTCGCGGTGTGCATGGGCGTGGTGACCGGCGTTGGCGGCGGGATAATCCGCGACGTGCTGGCGCGCGAAATTCCTATGATTCTGCGCACCGAGATCTACGCCACCGCCTGTATTGTGGGCGGCATTGTCCACGCCACCGCGCACGACACCTTTCATCTCCCGCTGGAGAATTCGGCGATGATGGGGATGGTGGTGACCCTGGTGATTCGTCTGGCGGCGATCCGCTGGCACCTGAAGCTGCCGACGTTTGCGCTGGACGATAACGGACGGTCATAAAAGCAAAACGGTAACCTGAGGTTACCGTTTTTAACGTTGGCACCCTCTCGCAGAAGGGGAAGACGCCCGGTCGCACTCGCTTTACACGCTGAACGAGGATCCGCAGCCGCAGGTGCTTTTCGCGTTCGGGTTGGTCACGATAAAGCGCGAACCTTCCAGCCCTTCGGTATAGTCGACAGAGCCGCCGACCAGATACTGCAGGCTCATTGGGTCAACCACCAGGCCGACACCCTGTTTCTCAATGGTCATATCCCCTTCGTTCACCTGATCGTCGAAGGTGAAGCCATACTGGAAACCGCTGCAACCGCCGCCGGTAATATACACGCGCAGTTTCAGGTTCGGATTATCTTCATCCGCAATCAGGTGTTTTACTTTATTGGCTGCGGCTTCGGTAAACTCCAGCGGCAACGCTACGTCATCACTCATTTTTTGCTCCCATTGATACTTCCGGCCGGTTAAAGAATAACCGGGCCTTTTGAGCCATTATCTAATACCCTGGTAAATCGTTCAAGTATTCTCCCGGGGCGCCTGCTGCGCTTTTGCCGCCTGCTCGGCCTCCTGCTTCGCCAGAGTACGTTGCAGAATGGTCGAATACAAAGGCTTACCGCCGAGGAATTGCGCCAGTAGTGTTGCGCCAAGGCAGGTAATAATCATTGGCAAAATGAGCTGATAGTTATCGGTCATCTCCAGCACCAGCACAATCCCGGTCAGCGGCGCGCGCACCGAGGCGGCGAGCAGCGCGCCCATGCCGGCGATAGCGAAGGTGCCGGCATCGAGATGGTAGGACGGAAACAGCGGGATAGCCGCCATGCCGAACGCCGTGCCCAGCAGCGTGCCGAGCGCCAGCATCGGGGCGAAGATGCCCCCCGGCGCGCCGGAGGAGAAGCAGATCAGCGTGGTCACCACGCGGGCAATAAAGATAAACAGCAGCAAACCGACGGAGAAGTTACCGGCGGCGGCGATGGGGATCAGGTTAAAGCCACCGCCCACCGCGGAGGGCTGCATCAGCCCCAGCAGACCGCAAAGCCCGCCGATGATCCCGCCCATTAACACCCATTTTTTGATGTTGCCGCCGTGAATGCGCTGGAACAGATCCTGGGTGCGCAGCACCAGAAAATTAAATAGCGGGCCGAAGCAGCCAAACAGCATCCCCAGCACCAGGTACAGCCACAGCGTATTCACCGGGGCATTGCTCAGCTTGCCCACCTCTATAATTGCCGCCTCGCCGTTAAAAATGCGAAACACAATGCTCGACATGATCACGCCGGTAAATACCGCTTTAATGGAGATCAGGTTGTAGCGGAACTGCGGGCGCATCTCTTCGATGATAAACAGGATACCAGCCAGCGGCGCGTTAAAAGCCGCTGAGAGACCCGATGCCGCGCCGGTCGCCAGCAGCGTGTGCCGCGCTTCCGGACTGCGCATGCGGAAAATATCCAACACCATGCGCCCAATGTTGCCGCCAAGCTGCACCATCGGCCCTTCGCGTCCCAGCACCATTCCGGCGCCCAGGGTCCCCATGCCGCCGATGAATTTTACCGGCAGCACGCGCCACCAGCGCACCGGCCGCAGCTCCTCCAGCGCCCCTTCGATCTCCGGGATCCCCGATCCGCCAGCCTCCGGCGCAAAGCGGCGCACGAGGAAATAGCCGACCATCGCCAGCAGCGCCGACAAGATAAACGCCAGCGGCCAGACCAGATACCAGTGGTCCGCTACCTGCGCCAGCGCGCCGATCCGCTGGTTCTGCACCCAGTTCACGCTCTTTTCAAACGCCACGCCCACCAGCCCGGCCAGCGTGCCGACCACCGCCGCCATAAACAGCACCGCCAGCGGCGTTTTATCGCGCTGAATTAAGCGGCGCACCGCATCGCCGCGACGCACCCGCACGAACTGATGTGCTTCAAAAGAGGGAGTTTCTGCTTTCATGCCGTTATCAATTATTGGTAATACAAATGAAGAGAGAGGCATTTTAGCCGCCCCGGCGCGCTGCGTCGTCAAAAAAATGCCCTTGCGGCACATTGTTTCAATTGGGCAAAACTTTCATAACCATCCTGGAATAACTTAGAATAGCCGATAAAACATTTTTCACGAACCAGGACCCTGGCCATGAGCAAATCTGAAAATCTGTACCATGCTGCGCGCGAACTGATCCCCGGCGGCGTTAACTCGCCGGTGCGCGCCTTTACCGGCGTCGGCGGCACCCCGCTGTTTATCGAACGCGCGGATGGCGCTTACCTCTATGACGTGGATGGAAAGGCCTATATCGATTATGTCGGCTCGTGGGGTCCGATGGTGCTGGGCCACAACCATCCGGCGATCCGCAACGCGGTGATCGAGGCGGCGTCACGCGGCCTGAGCTTTGGCGCGCCGACCGAAATGGAAGTGAAAATGGCGGCGCTGGTGACCGAGCTGGTACCGACCATGGATATGGTGCGGATGGTGAACTCCGGTACCGAAGCCACCATGAGCGCGATTCGCCTGGCGCGCGGCTTCACCGGCCGCGACAAGATCATCAAGTTCGAAGGCTGCTACCACGGCCATGCCGACTGCCTGCTGGTGAAAGCCGGTTCCGGCGCGCTGACCCTCGGCCAGCCGAACTCGCCGGGCGTGCCGGCTGATTTCGCCAAACACACCCTGACCTGCACCTATAACGACCTCGCCTCGGTGCGCGCGGCGTTCGAGCAATATCCACAGGATATCGCCTGCATCATCGTCGAGCCGGTCGCCGGTAATATGAACTGTATTCCGCCGCAGCCGGAGTTCCTGCCGGGCCTGCGCGCGCTGTGCGACGAATTTGGCGCCCTGCTGATCATCGACGAAGTGATGACCGGCTTCCGCGTGGCGCTGGCGGGCGCGCAGGCTTATTACGGCGTGGAGCCGGATCTGACCTGTCTCGGGAAAATCATCGGCGGCGGGATGCCGGTAGGCGCTTTCGGCGGCCGTCGCGAGGTGATGGACGCTCTGGCCCCCACCGGCCCGGTTTATCAGGCCGGTACCCTCTCCGGTAACCCGATCGCCATGGCCGCCGGCTTCGCCTGCTTAAGCGAAGTGGCGCAGCCGGGCGTGCATGAAACCCTCACCGAGCTGACCAACCAGCTGGCGCAAGGTCTGCTTGATGCGGCGCGTGACGCCGGGATCCCGCTGGTGGTCAATAACGTCGGCGGCATGTTCGGCATCTTCTTTACCGATGCCGAAACTGTCACCTGCTATCAGGATGTGGTGAAGTGCGATGTCGAACGCTTCAAGCGCTTCTTCCATCTGATGCTGGAGGAAGGCGTGTACCTGGCGCCGTCAGCATTTGAGGCTGGCTTTATGTCCGTGGCCCACAGCGAAGAAGATATCGACAATACCATCGACGCCGCGCGTCGGGTATTTGCCAAACTGTAAGCTCCCTGCATGCCGGGTGACGCTCCGCTTACCCGGCCTACCAAACCCGCAATGGCACGGACCGTAGGTCGGGTAAGGCGTTAGCCGCTACCCAACAAAAAAACGGCACCGTGCGGTAGCCCGGATAAAGCGCAACGCGCCGCTATCCGGGATCTTTCGCGCTAACGCCACGCGTTAGCAGCTCTGCTTTCTCAGCAAATAGATAAAGTACGGCGCGCCGATAAAGGTTGATAACAGCCCCGCCGGGATCTGGTAGGGAAACATGATCATTCGTCCACACCAGTCGGCGAAGACCAGCAGCAGCCCGCCAGTCAGCCCGGAGATCACCATATGCGGCAGCGTGCGCCGGAAGCCCATCATCCGTGCGATATGCGGCGCCATCAGCCCGACGAAGCTCAGCGGGCCGATGGTCAGCGTCGCCGCCGCCGTCAGGCAGGCCGCCAGCAGCAGCAGAACAATCCGCGATGAGGTCAGCGCCATGCCCACCGCTCGCGCCGCCTCCCCGCCCAGCGGCAGGATGGTCAGCCAACGGCGACAGAGCGGCGCCAGCGCCAGCAGGAGCAGCATCACCGCGCCGCTGCGGACCACCCTCTCCGGCGTCGCGCTGTAGGTCGACCCTGAGATCCACGTCAGGATCTGCGCCATGCGCGGATCGCCGCTGGCCTGCAGCATCATCAGCAGCATGGTGAAGGCGGTACTGAGCGCCATCCCCGCCAGCAGCATCCGATGCGGCGAAAAGCCGCCGCGCCCGGCGGCCAGCATAATGATCAGCAAGGTACCGGCCGCGCCAAGGCTCCCGGCCGGCAGCAGCCAGCCAAAGGCGTTGCCAGGGACGAAGAACAGCATCAGCACCACGCCAAAGGCGGCGCCGGAGCTGATGCCCAGCACTTCCGGACTGGCCATCGGGTTGCCGGTCAGGCGCTGGATAATACAGCCGGCGACCGCCAGCATCACCCCGGCGAACAGCGCCGACAGCACTCGCGGCCAGCGCCAGGGCAGCAGTTGCTCCAGCAGATCGCCGTGAGCCCACAGCCAGCCGTGGGCATCGCGACCAAAGGCCAGCGCCACGCTCACCGCCAGCAGCAGCAACGCGACGCCCCCGAGAACAAACCCTTGCACGTGATAGCGCTCAGGCTGCACGTTATCGCCGCCGTTCATCACCGGGGCGCTGATGCTGCGCAGCCGCGGCAGCAACCACAGCAGCAGCGGCGCGCCAATCAGGGCGGTGACCGAGCCGGTGGAGACTTCCCGCCATACCCTGCTCAGCCAGAGGATCACCTGATCTGAAAGCCACAGGAGCAGCGCGCCGATCAGCGCCGCCAGCAGCAGCCGGGCCAGCAGTCGACGGGCGCCGAGCATTTTCGCCAGCAGCGGCGCGAACAGGCCGATAAAGCCGATAATCCCGACCGCGTTGACCAGCAGCGCGCTCATCACGATCGCCAGCGTCAGGGCGCCGAGGCGCGCCAGAGACAACGCCAGCCCAAGGTTGCGCGCCACTCCGTCATCGAGCCCCATCAGGGTCAGCGGACGCAGCAGCAGCAGCGTGAGTACTGCGCCGCCCAGCAGCTGCGGCCACAGGCGCTGCGCCACGCTCCAGTCGGTTTGCGTCAGCGTCCCGGTGCTCCACAAGAACATACTCTGCAGCTGGTCGTGATGGAAAATCACCATCAGCTGGTTAAGCGCCCCGCAGTAGAGGCTGACCACCAGGCCCGCCAGGATCAGCGTTACCGGCGACAGGCGCTTGCCCCAGGAGACGCCAAACACCAGCGCTCCCACCAGACAGGCTCCGGCCAGCGCGGCAAACTGCGACGCCAGCACGCCGGGGATGGCCCACAGCGTAGTGACTGTGATCCCCAGTTGCGCGCCGGTGGCGACGCCAAGGGTGGTTGGCTCCGCCAGCGGATTGCGCAGCACCTGCTGGAACAGTACGCCGACCAGTCCCAGCCCGGCCCCCACCAGCAGTGAAACGGTCACCCGCGGCAGCAGGCTGTAATGAAACAGCATCTGGGCAATCCGATCGCTATCCGGCTGCCACAGCGCCTGCCGCCATTGCGCATAGGGCAAGGCGACGTTGAGATTGACGATGCTCAACGCGAAGGCGGCAACCAGCAGCCCGGCCAGCAGGATAATGGCTAACGGTGAAATACGCCTATTCATGCCGGATTCCCCTGGGCCTCGGCCAGCACGCGGGCAAAATGCATCGCCGACAGCGTCGCGCCATAGAACCACACCGCCGGAACGCGCTGGAAGCGCCCCGCGCGCACGAACGGCATCGCCTGCCACAGCGGGGTCGCCAGCAGTTGGGTCATCTCCCGCTCGTTACCATGATCGAAACAGATCACATCGGCCTCGTTAAATTCCGCCAGCCGGTCGATGCCAACGCTGACGCTGCCCCAGAACGCCGCTTCGCCGCGCCAGGCGTTTTTGATGCCAAAGCGATCGAGCACTTCCTGGAACAGGCAGTTTTCGCCAAAAACCAGTACATGGCGCGGATCGAGCAGGGAGATCATCAACAGCGGACGGTCGCCGCGCCCGGCAAAACGCGGCTTCAGGCTCGCCATCAGCGCCTCAAACTCCGCCAGGTGGCGCTGAGCCTGTTGTGTTTTGCCCAGCAGGTCAGCCATCTCCAGCAGCGAGCGCTGAGCCATCGCCAGCGGACGTTTGCCATCGCTGAAGGTAAATCCGCGGCCGGAGGCGATACGCGCCAGCTTCTCCGGCGACGGGCCGTAGCCTGCCGACCAGACGATAAATGACGGTTTCATCTGCGTCAGCAGTTCAAGATTGGGTTCGGTACGCAAACCGACATCGATCACCGAGTCGGGCAGCGCGGGTTCGTTCACCCACAGGCGATAGTTGGGGATATCGGCCACGCCGTAAGGCGTGACGCCCAGCGCCAGCAGCAGCTCCGCCGGCAGCCACTCCAGGGCGACCACGCGCTGCGGGTCAATGTTCGCCGCCTGCGCGCCGCGCATCTGCCACAGCAGCGGCGAGAGCGCCATCGCGGTCAGCAGGCGGCGTCGGGTTATCTGAGTCGGGGTCATCATCAATAGACAAAGCTTACCGGCGCCGCGCCGGCCGGGTGCGGCAGGATCCCCATCGGGATGCCGTAGATTTGTTCCAGGGTGTCGCTGCGCATCAGTTCCGCCGGCGTCCCCTGGGCGATCATTTCTCCGCCGCGCAGGGCCACCAGATAGTCGCAGTAGCGGGCCGCCATATTAATGTCGTGCAGGACGGCGATCACCGTCAGGCCGCGCTGCTGGCTGAGACGATGCACCAGCGCGAGGACATCAACCTGATGGGCGATATCCAGCGCCGAGGTGGGTTCATCGAGCAGCAGACAGCGGCTATCCTGCGCCACCAGCATGGCGATCCACGCCCGCTGGCGTTCGCCGCCGGAGAGGCTGTCCACCAGGCGATGGGCGAGCGGCTTCAGTCCCACCAGCGCAATCGCCTCTTCCACTTTCTCACGGTCCGCCGCGCCAAAGCGACCCAGCGCGCCGTGCCACGGGTAGCGGCCGATGGCCACCAGCTCACGCACCGTCATACCCTCGGCCGGCGGCAGCTGCTGCGGCAGATAGGCCACTTTGCGGGCAAAGGCTTTGCTGCCCCAGCTCTCCAGCGGCTGGCCGTCCAGCAGCACATCGCCTGCGGAAGGCGGCTGATGACGGCCAAGCATTTTCAGTAACGTCGACTTGCCGGAGCCATTATGACCGATCAGGCCTGTGACTTTTCCAGCCGGGAAGGTGAGCGAGAGCGGATGGAGCAACGTGCGGCCAGGCACACGGAAAGTGACGCGATCCAACGCGAAGGTGGTTTCTGCGTGCGGAGTCTGTTCCTGCATAGCGATAACCTGATAAAGGGCGCGGCGAACCGCGCCCGTAGGTGGTTAGAAACGGAAGGTGGCGGTGGCGACGACCTGACGGCCGGCCCCCCAGTAGCAAGCGTATTCGCTGTAGCAACTGGAGACATATTCGCGGTCGAACAGGTTGTTGACGTTGACGCCGACCGACGATCCCGGCAGGCCAAAGCGCGCCAGATCGTATTTCACCGTCGCATCCATCAGCGCATAACCGGCCACACTAAAGGAATCATTTTTCTTACCGGTGCTGGTGTCATTTTTGTAGTAGCTGACCGTTGAACCGATATAGCGCGCCCCGGCCCCAATCGTCAGACCGCTGAGCGCGGTTTCGTGGAAGGTATAATCTGCCCACAGGGAGGCCATATTACGCGGCACTTCCGCCGGACGTTTGCCGTTGAACACCGTATCGTGAGTGTATTCCGCATCGGTATAGCTGTAGGCTGCGGTCAGGTTGATATTGGCGTTAACTGCCGCTTTCGCCTCCAGCTCAAGGCCGCGGGAGCGGATCTCGCCGGTCTGGATGCTGAACGCCTGGTTAGCCGGATCCGCCGTCAGGTTCTTGTCTTTGGTCAGCTGATAGACCGCCGCGGTGACCACCACCGGCATATCTTTCGGCACATATTTCACGCCGGCTTCATACTGCTTACCGCGCGACGGATCGAACGGCTTGCCGCTGCTGCTGGAGCCCGATACCGGTTCAAACGATTCGCTGTAGCTGAAGTACGGAGAGATACCGTTATCGAACAGGTAGTTGATGCCGCCGCGCCAGCTGAACTGCTGGTCGTGGTTCTCCGCCAGGCTGTTGGTGGCGCGGGTTAACGTTGAGGTGGTGGCGTAGTCGTAACGACCGCCCAGGGTCATGACCCACTTATCCCACTCCATCTGATCCTGCGCGTACAGGCCGGTCTGTTCCATCCGGTTGAGCACCGCGTACGGGAAGGTAACCTGAATATTCGGATTGCCGTACTGCGGATTATACATGCTGATAGGATCCGCCGTCCCGTAGTCGGCATCCACATCATTACGCATCCGCGAGTAGTCCACGCCGGTCAGCAGCGTATGGCTGACCGCGCCGGTGGCGAAATCAGACTGCAGCTGGGTATCGACGGTAAAGGTGTTCAGGTGCTCGTCGGAGCGCACATAGGCGCGATTCATGTAGCCCGGCGCGACATAGCCATTGCCGTACACCGAGCGATACAGGGTATCGACCTCGGCATAGCGCAGGTTCTGCCGCACGGTAAAGGTGTCATCGAACTGATGGGAGAAGCTGTAGCCCACCATCTTCTGGCGGCGGGAGATTTTATTATCCGCCTCGCCTTCATTGAAATCGGTTGGCAGCTTGTGCGCCTTACCGTTGGCGTCGTAATACGGCACCACGGTGCCTTCACGCGGCAGCCAGCCGTAGTAGCCCGCATCCGGGTCATTCTGGAAGTTGCTCAGGAATGTGAAGTCGGTTTTATCGTCCGGACGCCAGCTAAAGGAGGGCGCCACCGCGTAGCGGGTCGATTTCGCCATCTGCTGCTGGGCATCCTGGCTGCGGCCCAGGCCGGTCAGGCGGTAAGACCAGACGCCGGCATCATCAATGGCGTCGCTGAAGTCAAACCCGGTCTGCCACAGATTGTCGGTGCCCATCTTAAACTGCACTTCTTTCAGCGGCTCGGTGGTCGGGCGTTTGCTGACCATGCTGACGATACCGCCCGGGTTGCTGTTGCCGTACAGCACCGAAGTTGGCCCGCGCATCACTTCCACGCGCTCCAGGAAGTAAGGATCCATGGAGACTTCAGAGTAGTTATTCCCCTGCAGCTTCATGCCGTCCAGATACTGGTTGGTGTTGACGGTCGTCGAGGTGGTGAAGCCGCGAATGGTGACCACGTCATAGGTGGTCGAACTGCCGCGGGTGGAGAAGACGCTTGGCGTATAGGAGAGCGCCTCTTTTACCGTCGTCGGCTGGCGCATCTCCATCTCCTGGCGCGTCACCACCGACACAGACTGCGGCGTTTTTTCAATCGGGGTATCGGTTTTCGTCGCCGTGGCGGAGCGTTTCGCCGCGATGGTCGGCGCCGGTCCCCAGGCGCTTTCCTGGGCGGCCGGAGCGGCAACGACGGTGATGGTTTCTTCTTGCTTCGGTTGTTCTGCTGCCTGTGCATAGACAGACATGCCGCTAACCGCCGTGGCTACTACAGCTGCGACTTTACGCAGCGAGTGATTTGGCTGAGCAGTTTTTGGACGCGCCATGGGTATATCTCTGATGAAAGTGAATGATAACGTAAACGAGAATTATTATTATGACGGGCGATATAATAGGCGAAACGTCGAAGGCAAGGCAAGCGATATGCCTGTCGCTGCGGGTTGAAGGCTGAATTAATAACCAGATAGTTATTATGGAGTTAAAGAGCCGTTAACTTTTTTACAGGCATAAAAAAACCCCTTAATACTTTCGTCTTAAGGGGTCTGGTCTTAAGGCTTAGATCAGTTACTGCCGAACATATCCTTGATCCAGCCCGCGACGCCGTCGCTCTTCTCCTGCTGCTTCGGCGGCTGTTGCTGCGGTTGCTGTTGCTGTTGCTGCTGAGGCTGCTGCTGCCCGGACTGATTGAACGGGTTGTTCGCTTCCTGCTGCTGCAACTGCTGCTGCTGCATCATCTCGCCCTGGCGGCACAGCGCATCCGGCTGCGTCGTCCACACCGGCAGCGAACGCATCCCGCCGCTGCAGACGAAGTTGCCGTTGCTGTCCACGCCCATGTCGACCACATCTTCGGGCGGCGTCAGCACCAGCGGCGTTGGCGTCTGGTTCGCCAGATAACGCTGATAAATCGACATCGCACCGCTGGCACCGTACAGTTTGGTTGGCTGGTTATTGTCGCGACCCACCCAGGTGATGGTCACCTGGCTACCGTCGATCCCGGCAAACCAGGTATCGACGTTATTGTTGGTGGTCCCGGTTTTCCCCGCCAGATGGAGGCCCGGATACTTCGCCCCCAGCTGACGCCCCGTCCCGCGCTGCACTACCTGCTGCATGGTCCACAGCGTCATGTAGGCCGCCTGGGCAGGCACCGCGCGCTCCGCCTGCGGGTAGCTCTGATACAGCACCGTGCCATCTTCCGCAATCACTGACCGCAGGGCGGAGAGTGGTGCACGGTTGCCGCCGCTGGCGATAGTCTGGAAGGCCTGGGCCACTTCAATCGGCGTCAGGTTCAGCGCGCCAAGCAGCATCGCCGGCACGGCGTTGAGCTGATTCTTCGGCGCCCCCAGTTTGGTCCAGGTATCGACCACCGCCGGCAAGCCCAGCGCCATCCCGAGGTTAACCGTCGGCACGTTCATCGAACGAGTCAGGGCATCTACCAGCATCACCTGGCCGCTGAAGCGACGATCGTCGTTCTGCGGCGACCAGGTCTGGCCATTGGACAGGCGAATGGTCACTGGCGCATCGGCGATCCACGTATTCAGGCGATACTGATTCGGCTGGCTCAGTGCGGTCAGATAGGTCGCCGGCTTGGCCAGAGAACCAATCGACCGGCGGGCCTGCATCGCGCGGTTGTAGCCGGCGAACTGCGGCTCCGCGCCGCCGACCATCGCCCGCACTTCACCGGTAAAGCGGTCCACCACCACCATGGCGGTTTCCAGATCTGCCAGCTTGCGCTGTTTCTTCAGTACCGGGATCCCTTCAGTAGCCGCTTTTTCCGCGGCATCCTGCGCCACCGAGTCGAAGGTAGTGAAGATCTTCACGCCGGAGAGATCTTTTACTTTATCGCCCAGCTTCGCCTGCAGCTCCTGACGCACCATCTGCATGAACGCCGGCTGTGGTGAAATCACCCCGCCGCGCGGCTGCACGCCCAGTGGACGCGCGCTCAGCATGTCGTACAGCTCCTGGTCGATGACCTGCTGCTGCTGCAGCAGACGCAGCACCAGATTGCGTCGCTCAAGGGCCAGCTTCGGGTTGCGCCACGGGTTATACACCGAGGCCCCTTTCACCATCCCCACCAGCAGCGCCTGCTGGTCGAGGCTCAGCTCTTCCACCGGACGGCCAAAGTAGTACAGGCTGGCCAGCGGGAAGCCGCGAATTTCGTTATCGCCGCTCTGACCGAGGTACACCTCGTTCATGTACAGCTCAAGGATGCGATCCTTGCTGTAGCGGGCGTCGACGATCAGCGCCATGTACGCTTCGTTGGCTTTACGCCAGTAGGAGCGCTCGCTGGAGAGGAACAGGTTTTTCACCAACTGCTGAGTCAGGGTACTTGCCCCTTGCACCGTCCGGCCTGCCGTCAGGTTCGCCAGCACCGCACGGCCGATGGAATAGAGGCTGATGCCATCGTGCTCGTAGAAGTGGCGGTCTTCGGTCGCCAGCAGTGTATCCACCAGCAGGTCAGGGAAGCCGCTGCGCTTCACGAACAGACGCTGCTCGCCGTTCGGCGACTGCAGCATGGTAATAAGCCGCGGATCGAGGCGGAAGAAACCGAACTGGCGGTTGTTATCCATATTCTCGATGGTTTCCAGATGGTCGCCGTCGAAGGTCAGACGCGCGCGCACCTGCCCTTCTTTACTGTCCGGGAAATCGAACGGACGGCGGATCATCTCGATGCTGTTGGCCTGCACCGTATATTCGCCGGGACGCGTCATCGCGCTAACCTGACGATACTGGGTGGCGTTCAGCAGACGCACCATCTCGTTTTTGCTGATCTGCATGTCCGGCTCAAGGTTCACCATCCGGCCATAGACCGCAGCCGGCAGCTCCCAAACTTTACCGTCGATGCGGCTGCGGATTTTCTGGTCGAGGTAGACGCCATAGGCGGCAATCAGCACCGCGAAGACAATCCCCAGCTTGACCAGCAGCCATAGCCAGCTGCGCTTACGACGAGGCTTGCCACCTTTGCCTTTGGCTTTTCTCGGCACCGGTTTCTCATCCTCATAATCATCGTCATCATACTCGTCGTCGTAGACCTCTTCCCGGACCCGGCGACGGGTGACTTTCTGTTTTGTCGGACGTGAGGGTCTTCCCTTACGTCCGATAGGCTCGCGGTCATCTCCCGCCATGCTTTTTCTCCGCAACGTTCAGGCGCAAAGGCCTGATTCTCAATACTTCCTCCGTTCAGAGGAAGAAGAAATCTCTCAAATTAACGTTCAGGCTGCTCATCCTCAGGACGACAACCTGCTGGCGGGCAGAACGCGCCGCCCACCTTTCAAAGGGTTGCTTTGCTTCGCTTCACATGATACTAACAATAGAAATTCACCATAAAATCAATGTGTTAAACGCATCACTGGCAGAATAAGTCAGAACATAGCACGTAATGTTCAGGGCATACAGGATAGCACTAAAATGCGACATTCTTAACCAGCATTTTACCTCGTGCTTACGTAACAAGATGGGAAAGAGTATGTTTTTTAATAACATAAAAAATGACGCTCGCCCTGATGCCAAATGCGGCGGCATCGCCTCAGACTGAAAATATATTTCCTGGACGACAGCATTTATTATTGAGAGAAGTAAAGGGGATGAATCGAGTTTCTGCCAATAAAAATGAGAGGCTGTTAACATTTATGTAGAATAATATTTTATGATGACACCAGGGAAATATTTGTTAAACTAGCGGCCAGTGATTCATTATTTTGATTACTCTACTATGCGCATTCCACTTATATTCCCGCTTTGCGTGGTGGCCTTACTCTCTGGCTGCCAACAGAAACCCGCCTCAACGCTCAGTCCGGCCATCAGTAGCCAGGCGCAGCTTGAGCAGCTCTCGTCCGTGGCGGCAGGAACGCGCTATCTCAAGAATAAATGTAATCGTAGCGATCTGCCCGCCGATGAAACTATTTATCGGGCGGTGGTGAATGTCGGCAAAGCGCGCGGATGGGGAAATATTGACCCGGCAACGTTAAGTCAAAATAGCGACCGGCTTTACCAACAGCTTTTACAGGACAGCACCCCGGAAGCCACACAGTGCAGTCAATTTAATCGCCAGCTTGCTCCCTTTATTGCCAGCCTACGCGGCGACTAAGCAAAATATCTTCAACGCGCATTGAATTGCGCTTGCTCCTTATTCGCCTTTCGGCTCCTCGTCAATTTTCCCGCCGGGCCAGTCCTCCAGCGCCGCGAGGGTAAAGGTCGTGCCATTGAAGCTAAAGATCGTCACATCCTGCTGGATCTGCTCCACCACCAGATTGGGCAGCGGGGAATCGCCCTCGGTCCACGCTTTGCCGTTTAACACAATGCTGCGCTTTTCCGCTAACGAGGCGTAGACATGGGCGCTGTAGCGCAGAGGCGGCAGCGTATCGCTGTCCACCACCGGCGCGGCGGGCGCGCTGGCTTTTGCCGCCGGTGGCGGCGTCTTTGGCGCGGCCTCTCCGGCAGCGGTTAACGGCAGAAGCGCCGCATGCGCCACCGGCAAGGGCAGCGTTTGCGGCGGTGCCGGGTGACGCCACTGCTCGCCGCCAAACCAGCCGAGCGCGATAAATAATCCGGCGTACAGCGGGATAATCCAGCCAGGGATCTGCACCATCCGGCCGCGGACCACCGGCGCGTCCGCCAGTGTGGTGGGCGGCTGATGCGCCACCAGCGGGGGGATCCCTCTTTCACTGTCATCACGAACAATCACAACGGTCTCCTGTTCCCTCACGATAACGAGAAGGCGCCCTTACGGGCGCCCCACGTCACCTTATTTACTGCTCACCGGCAGGCCGGCGCCCTGCGATTCGCCCTGCGGCAATTCGAGGACGGCAACCGACCAGGCCGGCAGCGTGACCGAGCCGTCAGCGGCAACCTGCACGCCGCTGGCCAGCGACCGGTCGCCCGCCGCCTGCTGAATAGCGCTCAGCTGGAGCGATGTGCCGGCGAAATCCTGCAGCGTCCGGCTTTCCGGGGCAGCGTTGATCGCCACCACGATGCCGTCGACGCGGCTGTCCAGGCTGGCGCCAGCCTGGATCCCGTCATCGATGGTCATCACCAGCAGACCAGTCTGCTGATCGGCGCCGGTATTGCGGAAGTCCACGCGCTGCATCACCGTCGCGCCGTCGCCGAGGGTAAACAGCGGCGACGATTTACGCAGCGCGGTCAGCTCCTGATAAAACGCGGTCATCTGCTTGAGCTCGGCTTCGCCCGGGGTGGCCACCCAGTCCTTCACGCGGGCGATGATGTCATAGTTGCTGCCATCATCGCTGCTGCGCGGCATACCGACGTTGTAGTTGTTGTCCTGCAGGGAGTAGTCCACGCGGTTAAACCAGTCGCCGGAATCATACGAGTCGCGGGTAAAGGATTTAGAGCGCAGCAGCTCTGAGCCCTGCTGGTCAAAGGCGATCCCCTGGCCGAGCATCACCGTCGCCAGCGACACCGCCTGCATCCGGACGCGGGTATCGAGATCTGCCTCCTGAGCGGCTTTATAGCTGATCATGTCCCACAGCGTCTGGTTATCGTGTTTTGACACATAGTTCACGACTTCCGTCGGATCAGCCGCGTAGCCGCCTGGCGCGCCGTTATAGTCAATCTCGCTGCCTCTCTTCACCGCGCCGTCTTTGTCGATCAGCACGAAGTCCGCAAGGTTACCGGCCATGCCGAGACGGGTCAGATCGGCGAGGTGACGCGCCTGATCGTCGGTCAGGGTGGTCAGCTCATTCGGCAGGACGCCGGCCCCGCTGCCCACGCCCTGGTTCTGGCGCAATGCATCACCGGAGTCGAACGGCCCGCCGCCGCGCACGGCGTCGCGCAGACGATCGGAGAACGTGCCGATCCCGGTGCCTTTGAGATTGATTTGCGAGGCAATTTCAAAGCGATCGCTCTGGTTGGAATCCCAGCCTTCGCCAAAGAAGTAGATATCCGGGTTCAGCGCTTTAATGCGTTCCCAGGCCGAGAGGATCTGCGCTTTCGGGTGGTAGCCCATCAGGTCGAAGCGGAAGCCATCGATCTTATAATCGGTGGTCCATACCGCCAGTGAATCGGCGATAAGCTTGGCGAACATCCGGTGCTCTGGCGCCGAGTCGGAGCAACAGGTAGCCGATTCCACGCTGCCGGTAGTTTCGTTCAGACGCTGATAGTACCAGGGGACGATCTTATCCAGTACCGAAGTGCGGTCGGTCGGGCCGGCGGCGTTGGTGTGGTTGTACACCACGTCCATAATGACGTTCATTCCCAGATCCTGCTTGATCGCCTGAATCATGGTGCGGAACTCTTTAATGCGCGCCGTGCCTTCCGGATCGGTGGCGTAGGATCCTTCCGGTACCGTGTAGTGGAACGGATCGTAGCCCCAGTTATAGGAGTCGGTCAGCGCCACCAGCGTATTCAACGCCTGCACCTGCGGGTTATCCTTGCTGTCGTTCTGCTTCAGCTGAGTCAGCACCTCTTCAACCGTCGAACCGCTGTCGCAATAGCCCGCGAACTCGCTGCTCTTCACCGCGCTGTTGACCTCGCACAGGCGACTGAACGGCTGCTGAATATCAGCGACTTTGTCGCTGAACTCATTGACCGTCGCCAGATCGAAGACCGGCAGCAGCTCAATATGGGTCACGCCCGAGGCCGACAGCTGTTTCAGATGCTGGACCATATTGCTCTCCTGGGCGGTGAGCGCCAGATACTTACCGCGCAGCTCCGCAGGAACGGTTTGATCCCAGGCGGAGAGATCGCGAATATGCGATTCGTGGATCGTCATTTTCGCCAGGTCGGCTTTGGTTTTCTGCGCGTGCGGCATCGTCAGCCCGTCCCAGCCTTCCGGCTTCAGCGCGCTGTCGTTCAGATCGACCACCTGGCTGTACTCCGAGTTGGTCGACAAACTATGGGCGTAGGGATCGGTCACTTCGTACTGCTCGACTTTACGCGACTGCGGGTGGTAGACCGTCATCGCGTAGCGGTAGAACGCGCCTTTCAGGTCGCTCCCTCCCTGCCAGGACCAGGCGCCGGAGGCGCTGTCGCGGGTCATCGGGTGACTGGCTATCACTTTCTTGTCCGCGCTATAGATCACCAGCTCGACCTGCTGCGCCGTGGGCGCCCAGACGCGGAAGGTCACGCCGCTATCGGTTAGCTGGGCGCCATAGCTCAGCGCCTCGGCGGCGGCGGCATAGGTATCGTCCAGTACGCCGGCGGTCTGCACCTGGGTGGCGGAGCTCAGGATCCCGTCGCTTTCGGCGGATATCGCCACCGTCTCGCCCTGCAGCAATTCATCGACGTTGACGTCATCCGGCAGCTTAAAGGCAGGATAGCTAGCGAGATGCGGGAAGCGCATGCTCACCTGCTGGCTGACGGTGGTGGGGGTCAGCTTGACATATTTATCGGTAAATTCGCCGTTACTGTCGGCAGCCACCTTACTGCTGTGGCTGTAATAGAGGCGCACAATGGGTTTATTTTCCCCGCCCGGCCACAGCAGAGTGGTCTTATCGACCCAGTGCGCATCGGCCAGCGCCACGCCAAAGGCGGCGCGGAAGGCGTCGGCGCGGGAGTCATAGACCGCGCTGTTGCCGGCGATGACCGATACCGTCCGATCGGTGAAATCGCTGAAAGAGACGCGCAGGTCGCTGTCGATAAGCTTATTGGTGCCATCGCGGACGATAACGTTGATACATCCGCTCTCTTTGGTCAACGGGATCACCCAGTAAGGGCCATATTTGTCGCTGCCGGTCGGCGTGGTGCTGACATCATTCCAGTCCGCCACCGGCGCGCTCAGCGCATCGCAGGTTTCGTTATTCCACAGATAGAGGTTTTTGCTGGCATAGTCCGCCGGCGTGCTGCTGGTGATGCCGGCGATATCGACGAGATGAATGACAGCCTGGTTGGCAGAGGCCTGTACCGCTTCGCCAGGGACGGCAACGTCCGGTAAACGGACGACGACATCCTGTGGGTCGGGCGTGCCGGGATTACCTGGGTCGCCAGGTGAGCCAGAGGAAGAGGAGGAAGAGCTGTTATCACAGCCACTCAATAATACTAACGATCCAATAAATAGGGCATGACAGGTATATCTGAGCATTCGATAGTCCCTAATATGCTTATTAAATTATAAAAGGTAAGAAAGGATGAATATCTTTACAGCGCGCTAATTAGATATTTTTGCTTTCCCAGGCGCAATCATCCCCCACAAATGAGAGGGGGGCGTAGGAAGCCGGGGGAGTAAATGAATAAAGGGAATGACGACCGCAAACCGCAAACTGATTATGATTCGCCACGCTTATCGCCACTCTCCGGCAATAATTCATTCAAAAGCCAATAATCACCTACCTGTTTCGGTAGGGTATTACGCCAGCGTGCAGAAAAATAAATTAGCAAAGGAATTAAAATGCCAGTTTCTGTGATGGGGTTAACAAATATAAATAAAGGGATAATTAAATTATTACCCCAAATTGTGACGCTCATCATATTAATAACCGCCATTCCGCAGCTGGCGAAATTAACCTGGCGGGTGGTATTCCCTGTGAGTCCTGAGGATATTTCCGCCCTACCGTTAACCATGCCTCCGGCGGCAGATCCGGAATTAAAAAACGTGCGGCCCGCATTTACCCTGTTTGGCCTGGCGGCTAAAAACCCCCCCGCGCCAGCGGTGGCCACCAGCCTCAATCAGGTGCCGGTTTCCAGCCTGAAGCTACGCCTGGCCGGGCTGCTCGCCAGCAGCAACCCGGCGCGATCCATCGCGATTATTGAAAAGGGAAATCAGCAGGTTAGCCTTAGCGTCGGCGATACCACCCCGGGGTACGATGCGCAGATCGCTGCCATCCTGCCAGACCGGATCATCGTCAACTATCAGGGGCGCCAGGAGGCCATTTTATTATTTAACGATACCCGCGCGCCGTCGTCATCGCCCGCCGCCGCGCCCCGTCCGCCCCTGATGAAGCGACTCCGCGAGCAGCCGCAAAATATCCTCATGTATTTAACGATTTCGCCGGTACTCAGCGGCGACAAACTGCAGGGCTATCGACTTAATCCTGGCAAAGACCCCTCGCTGTTTCGCCAGGCCGGCCTACAGGCAAATGATTTGGCGATTGCCTTAAATGGCATCGATTTACGCGATCAGGAACAAGCGCAACAGGCGCTGCAGAATTTGGCCGACATGACCGAAATAACGCTAACCGTTGAGCGGGAAGGCCAACGACACGATATTGTTTTCGCCCTGGGGGATGAATAATTGCCAACCATGAAACGCCTGCGAAAAATGCTGCCTGCGCTGCTGATATTAACCCCGCTGCTATTTTCCCCGGCCGCCGCGGAGGAATTTTCCGCCAGTTTTAAAGGCACCGATATCCAGGAATTTATCAATACCGTCAGCAAAAACCTGAATAAAACGGTGATTATCGATCCCAGCGTACGCGGCACTATCACCGTGCGCAGTTACGATATGCTCAATGAAGAGCAATATTATCAATTCTTCCTCAGCGTGCTGGATGTATATGGCTTCGCCGTGATTAATATGAATAACGGCGTGCTGAAGGTGGTCCGCGCTAAAGACGCCAAGACCTCGGCCGTTCCGGTCGCCAGCGAGGCCGCGCCGGGCGAAGGCGATGAGGTCGTCACCCGGGTGGTGCCCCTGACCAACGTCGCCGCCCGCGATCTCGCACCGCTGCTCCGCCAGCTGAATGATAACGCTGGCGCCGGCAGCGTGGTCCATTATGAACCCTCCAACGTCCTGCTGATGACCGGCCGCGCGGCGGTGATCAAACGCCTGCTGACTATTGTCGAACGCGTCGACAACGCCGGGGATCGCAGCGTGGTGACCGTGCCTCTCTCCTGGGCCTCCGCCGCGGAGGTGGTCAAACTGGTTACCGAACTCAATAAAGACACCAGCAAATCGGCGCTGCCGGGATCGATGGTGGCGAACGTGGTGGCCGATGAGCGTACCAACTCGGTGCTGGTGAGCGGCGAGCCAAACTCGCGCCAGCGCATTATCGCCATGATCAAACAGCTCGACCGCCAGCAGGCGGTGCAGGGCAACACCAAAGTGATCTACCTGAAGTACGCCAAAGCCGCCGATCTGGTGGAGGTCCTGACCGGGATCAGCAGCTCGTTGCAGAACGATAAGCAAAGCGCCAAACCGGTGACCGCGATCGATAAAAATATCATTATCAAAGCCCACGGCCAGACCAACGCCCTGATCGTCACCGCCGCGCCGGACGTGATGAACGATCTGGAGCGAGTGATCGCCCAGCTGGATATCCGCCGCCCGCAGGTGCTGGTGGAGGCGATTATCGCCGAAGTGCAGGATGCCGACGGCCTCAATCTCGGTATCCAGTGGGCCAATAAAAACGCCGGCATGACCCAGTTCACCAACAGCGGTTTGCCGATATCCAGCGTCATCGCCGGCGCCAACCAGTACAACAAAGACGGCACCATCAGCAGCTCGCTGGCCAGCGCCCTCGGCTCGTTTAACGGTATCGCCGCCGGTTTCTATCAGGGGAACTGGGCGATGCTGCTGACCGCCCTCTCCAGCAGTACCAAGAACGATATTCTGGCCACCCCCAGCATCGTCACTCTCGACAATATGCAAGCCACCTTCAACGTCGGCCAGGAAGTCCCGGTGTTAACCGGCTCGCAAACCACCTCCGGCGACAACATCTTTAATACCGTCGAGCGCAAAACCGTGGGCATTAAGCTGAAGGTGAAGCCGCAGATTAACGAAGGCGATGCCGTGCTGCTGGAGATTGAGCAGGAAGTATCGAGCGTCGCCGATTCGGCCTCCAGCACCAGCAGCGATCTCGGAGCGACCTTTAATACCCGGACGGTGAATAACGCCGTGCTGGTCGGCAGCGGCGAAACGGTGGTGGTTGGCGGGCTGCTGGATAAAAGCGTCACCGATACCGCCGACAAAGTGCCGCTGCTCGGCGACATCCCGGTGATCGGCGCGCTGTTCCGCTCCGACAGCAAGAAAGTGTCGAAGCGCAACCTGATGCTGTTTATCCGCCCGACCATTATTCGCGACCGCGATGAGTACCGCCAGGCCTCTTCCGGCCAGTACTCCGCCTTCAACGATGCGCAAACCAAACAGCGGGGCAAAGAGAGCAGCGAAGCATCGCTCAGCAACGATCTGTTGCACATCTACCCGCAGCAGGAGACCCAGGCCTTCCGCCAGGTCAGCGCCGCCATTGACGCTTTTAACCTCGGAGGCCGCCTATGACGCCAGCCGCCGAACGCCGTCCGCTGCTGCCCTTCGCCTGGGCCCGCGCGCACCATCTGGTGCTGCTGAGCGACGGCGAACGCTGCGAAGCGCTGTGCCGCGCGGACACCGCCGCCCGGGCGCTGCTGGAAGCGCGCCGCCTGGCGGACGGGCCGATGAGCATCAGCCGTCTGGCGCCGGACGCGTTCGAGAAAGCGCTGGTACTCAGCTATCAGCGCGACTCGGCGGAAGCGCACCGGATGATGGCCGACATCGGCAATGAGCTTGACCTCTATACCCTCGCCGAAGAGCTGCCGGATACCGACGATCTGCTCGACAGCGAGGACGATGCGCCGATTATCCGTCTGATCAACGCCATGCTCACCGAGGCTATCAAAGAGAAAGCCTCCGATATCCATATCGAAACCTATGAGCGCCATCTGCAGATCCGCTTTCGCGTCGACGGCGTGCTGCGGGAAATTCTCCGCCCGCAGCGGCGGCTGGCCGCGCTGTTAATTTCGCGTATCAAGGTGATGGCGAGCCTGGACATTGCGGAAAAACGGGTTCCCCAGGATGGCCGTATGGCGCTGCGCATCGGCGGGCGGGCGATAGACGTGCGCGTCTCCACCCTGCCCTCCAGCCATGGGGAACGCGTGGTGCTGCGCCTGCTGGACAAAAACAGCGTCAACCTGGATCTGCTGACGCTGGGCATGCCCCCCGCCCTGCTCGACCAGGTCGACGCGCTGATCGCCCGGCCACACGGCATCATTCTGGTCACCGGGCCGACCGGATCCGGGAAAAGCACGACGCTCTACGCCGCCCTCAGCCGCCTCGACGCCCGGGAGCGCAACATCATGACCATTGAAGATCCGGTGGAATATGAGCTGGAGGGCATCGGCCAGACCCAGGTCAACGCCAAAGTCGAGATGACCTTCGCCCGCGGCCTGCGCGCCATCCTGCGCCAGGATCCGGACGTGGTGCTGGTGGGCGAAATCCGCGATGGCGAAACCGCCCAGATCGCCGTTCAGGCCTCGCTCACCGGCCACCTGGTGCTGTCGACTCTGCACACCAACAGCGCGCTGGGCGCTATTTCCCGCCTGCAGGATATGGGCGTGGAGCCTTTTTTACTCTCCACGTCGCTGCTGGCGGTGATGTCGCAGCGGCTGGTGCGCCAACTGTGCCAGCACTGTCGTCAGCCCTGGCTGGCGGATGCTGACGCCGCCCGGCAGATGGCGGTCCCGACCGGCACGCCGCTGTGGCGGCCAAAAGGCTGCGCCCGGTGTAATTTCACCGGCTATCGCGGACGCACCGGCATTCACGAGCTGCTGCCGATCGACGACCGCGTCCGCGCCGCCATCCACCGCGGCGAAAATGAGATCACCCTGATCCAGCAGCTGGGGCCGGCCTGGCAGACCCTGCGCCATGCCGGGCGCGATAAAGCGCTGGCGGGGATCACCAGCTGGGAGGAGGTGATGCGGGTCACCGAACAGCAAACGGCGGACAGCGTCTGAGATGGCCCTGTTTCGCTATCAGGCGCTGGACGCGCAGGGCAAAACCCGCCGCGGCGTTCAACAAGCCGACTCCGCCCGCCACGCCCGCCAGCTGCTGCGGGACAAAGGCTGGCTGGCGCTGGAAGTGGCCGCCGCCGACCCGGCGAGCCGGCTGTGGCGCGGCGGGCTCCTTACCCGGCGTACCAGCGCCGGTGATTTAGCCCTGCTCACTCGCCAGCTGGCCACCCTGGTCGCCGCCGGCATTCCGCTGGAGAAAGCGCTCGATGCCGTCGCCCAGCAGTGCGAAAAGGCGCCGCTGAGAACGTTAATGGCCGGGGTGCGGAGCAAAGTGCTCGAAGGCCATTCGCTGGCGGAGGCGATGCGCGGCTATCCCGCCTGCTTCGACGGCCTGTTCTGCGCCATGGTGGCGGCTGGCGAAACCTCCGGCCATCTCGACGGCGTGCTGAATCGGCTGGCGGACTATACCGAGCAGCGCCAGCAGCTTCGCGCCCGCCTGCTGCAGGCGATGATCTACCCCATCGTGCTGACGCTGGTCGCCATCAGCGTGATCGCCATTCTGCTCTCCACCGTGGTGCCGAAAGTCGTCGAGCAGTTTGTCCATCTTAAACAGGCTCTGCCCTTCTCTACCCGGCTGCTGATGAGCCTGAGCGACATGGTGCGCAGCGCGGGCCCCTGGCTGGTGCTGCTGTCGTTACTGGCGCTGCTGGGGCTGCGCTATCTGCTGCGCCAGCCTGCCCGGCGGCTCGCCTGGGACCGGGCGCTGCTGCGCCTGCCGGTCATCGGCCGCGTGACGCGCAGCGTCAACAGCGCGCGCTACGCCCGCACCTTAAGCATTCTCAACGCCAGCGCGGTGCCGCTGCTGCTGTCGATGCGCATCAGCGCGGGCGTTCTCAGCAATGCCTGGGCGTGCAGCCAGCTGGAGACCGCCAGCGAGTCGGTGCGCGAAGGCGTCAGCCTGCATCGCGCGCTGGAGGCCACGGCCCTGTTTCCGTCGATGATGCGCTACATGATCGCCAGCGGCGAACAGAGCGGTGAGCTGACCGCCATGCTGGAGCGCGCGGCGGAGAACCAGGACCGGGAACTGAGCGCGCAGATCCAGATGTCTCTCAGCCTGTTTGAACCCCTGCTGGTGGTCACCATGGCCGGCATGGTGCTGTTTATCGTGCTGGCCATCCTGCAGCCGATCCTGCAACTGAATACCCTTATGAGTATGTGACTGTATTAATGGAGAAAACTATGCAACGGCAACGCGGCTTCACGTTACTGGAAATTATGGTGGTGATCGTCATTCTCGGCATCCTCGCCAGCCTGGTGGTACCTAACCTGATGGGCAACAAGGAGAAAGCGGACCGCCAGAAGGTGGTCAGCGATCTGGTGGCGCTTGAGGGGGCGCTGGACATGTATAAGCTGGACAACAGCCACTACCCGAATACCGAACAGGGTCTGCAGGCGCTGGTGACCGCCCCGGCCGTCGAGCCGCATGCCCGCAACTACCCGGAAGGCGGCTATATCCGCCGCCTGCCGCAGGACCCATGGGGAAATGAGTATCAGCTGTTAAGCCCCGGTCAGCATGGCGCCATCGACGTCTTCAGCGTCGGCCCGGACGGGATGCCCGACACCAATGACGACATCGGCAACTGGACCCTCGGGAAGAAATAGTGTCTCAGCGCGGTTTCACCCTCCTGGAAATGATGCTGGTCCTGCTGCTGATCGGCGTCAGCGCCAGCATGGTGCTGCTGGCGTTTCCCTCCGCCCGCACCCAGGAGGCCACGCAGATCCTGGCGCGCTTTCAGGCGCAGCTGGATTTTGTCCGCGAGCGCGGGCAGCAAACCGGCCAGCTCTTCGGGATCGTTATCCACCCTGACCGCTGGCAGTTTATGCGCCTGCAGCCTGCCGACGAAGGCGCCCCGGCGGCGGCTGACGACCGCTGGGGCAACGCGCAGTGGCTGCCGCTGCAGGCCGGGCGCGCCACCACGGCGGAAACCCTCCCGCGTGCCAGGCTGACGCTGCGCTTTCCCAACGGCCAGGCGTGGACGCCGGGCGAGCAGCCCGACGTGATCATCTTTCCCGGCGGCGAAGTCACCCCGTTTCAGCTGCGGATTGACGCCGCGACGGGCATCAACATCGACGCCCAGGGCGACAGTCAGCCGCTGGCGGCGCGGGAGCAGCCATGAAACGCGAGAGCGGAATGACGCTTATCGAAGTGATGGTCGCGCTGGTGATTTTCGCCCTCGCCGGCCTGGCGGTGATGCAATCCACCCTGCAGCAGACGCGGCAGCTCGGGCGTATGGAAGAGAAAATCCTCGCCAGCTGGCTGGCGGATAATCAGCTGGTGCAGCTGCGGCTGGAGAAACGCTGGCCTGCCCTCAGCTGGTCTGAAACCACCGTGGAGGCCGCCGGGACGCGCTGGTTCGTCCGCTGGCAGGGGGTGGAAACCGCGCTGCCGCAGCTGCGGGCGCTGGACGTGGAGGTCCGGCGGCAAAAAAGCGATCCCGCGCCGCTGGCGACTCTGCGCACCTGGGTGACGCCGCCATGATAACGAAAATGCGCGGTTTCACCCTGATTGAAACGCTGCTGGCGCTGGCTATCCTCGCCGTCCTCAGCGCCGCCGCCGTGATGGTGCTGCAGAACGTCATCCGCGCCGATGGCCTCACCCGCGAGAAGAGCCAGCAGATCGCCGCCCTCCAGCGCGCTTTTCGCCAGATAGCCGACGATGTCACGCACATCATTCCCCGTCGCGCCAGAAACAGCGACACGCTTTTCTTTGCCGGACGTTTTCAGTTGCAGAGCGATGACTGGGGGCTGGCCTTCAGCCGCAGCGGCTGGCCGAATCCGCTGGGGATCCTCCCGCGCTCGGAGATCCAGAACGTCAGCTACCGCCTGCGCCAGCAGCAGCTTGAACGGCTGAGCTTCGATCAGCAGGATCCGCTGACCGGCAGCCAGCCGACGGTCCGGGTGCTGCTGCGCGGGGTGACGGCGTTTCGCCTGCGGTTTTATGCCGACGGGCGCTGGCAGGAGACCTGGGACCGCCCTCAGACGCTGCCGCAGGGGCTGGAGATCACCCTGATCCTGGCGAACAGCGGGGAGATAACCCGCCTGTTTTTACTTACCCCGGGGGGCGGCCAGTGAAAAATCGGCAACGCGGCGTCGCGCTCCTGATGGTGCTGTTCATCCTCGCCCTGATGATGATCCTCGCCAGCGCCATGACCGAACGCACCTCGGTCATGTATCAACACACCGCCGTGACCCTCGATAATCTGCAGGCCAGATGGTACGCCCTGGCGGCGGAAAACATGGCCGCTGCGCTGCTGCAACGCGACGCGCTGGACTCGCCCAGTCAAACGAACCTGGCGCAAACCTGGGCGCAGGAGGGACGCCGCTTTACCCTCGACGATGGCGAAATCCTCGCCACGATCCGCGACGGGCACGCCTGCTTTAACCTCAATGCCATCAACCATCGCGCGGATGAGACCAGCGGCGAAACGCCCTACCCGACCGACGTCTTCGTCCGGCTGCTGGCGCTGCTCGGCGAATCACCGCTGCGCGCCAGCCAGATCGCCGCCGCCCTCGGCGACTGGACGGACAGCGACGGCCAGCCACGACTGAACGGGGCGGAGGACGAGGTTTATATGGCGCAAACCCCTGGCTATCTCGCCGCCAACCAGCCGATGCAGGACGTCAGCGAGCTGCGCCTGCTGGCCGGTATGGACGCCGCGCTCTATCAGCGCCTGCTCCCCTTCGTCTGCGTCCAGCCGGATGACGCGCTGCAGGTCAATGTCAACACCCTGCGGCCCTCCCAGGCCGCCCTGCTGGTGGCCCTCTTTCCCGGCGATCTGACGCTGCAGGAGGCGCAACAGCTGTTGCACAACCGCCCGCGAACCGGATGGAGCAGCGTCGCCGCGTTTCTCGCGCAGCCTACGCTGCAGAAAACCGATACCACGCTCGCCCGCCCCTGGCTGACGGTGCGCAGCACACGCTTTATCGCCGCCTTCACCGTGGTGACCGGCAACCTTCGCTTTCAGCTGCACAGCGTCCTGCAACAGGAGGGGCGCGCCTTTACCGTCGTCCAGCGGCGATACGGACTTTCTATGGTGGTTGATGAATAAGTTTAACGCTTCCCCCCAGGCCATGCTGATCGTGCGCTTCGCCCCCGGACAGGCGCCGCTGCACTGGCAACTCTTCGCCCCCGGCGATCCGCATCACGAAGCCCGCGGCCGGTGGCCGGCTGACGACGCCAGCCCTTTCCCGGCGCTGGCGGCGCATTATCCAGCCTGGGTGCTGATCCCGGCCAGCGACTGCGCGTTTCACCCCCTCAGCCTGCCGGCGGGCCTGCGTAAACCGCCGCTGCAGGTGGCCCCGTTCCTGTTGGAAGAGCAGCTGGCCGACGATGTGGAAGCCACCCATTTTGCCCTGCTCCACCGCCAGCAGGCCCAGTGCGAGATCGTCGCCGTGCAGCGGCAAAAAATGCGCGACTGGCTGGCGCGCTGCGAGTCGCTCTCCCTACGCCCCCTGGCGTTGACGCCCGATGTGCTGGCCCTGCCCTGGCAACCGCCGGCGTGGAGCGCGGTGCAGGTGGACGAGCAGTGGCTGATCCGCCACCAGCCATGGAGCGGCATGGCGGCGGAAAGCTCCTGGCTGGCGGAGCTGCTGCAGGGCGAGGCGGAAGAGCACGTCATCGACAGCTATTCGCCGCCGCCCGCGGCGCCGGGAGCGTGGCGCGCGCAGCCTGCGCAGACGCTGCTCTCCCTCGCCGCAAATCATCCGGCGGCGCAGAAGCTCAGCCTGCTGCAGGGAGAGTTTGCCATCCGCCGTCGGCAGCCTGCGCAGGGGAGCTGGCGTCCGGCGCGGTATGCCGCGCTGGCCCTGGCGCTGCTGGCGGCGGTGAACAGCGTACTGGATCATCGCGATCTGGCGCGCCAGGCCGAGGCGGCCCAGCAGGCCAGCCGGGCCTACTATCATCGCTGGTTTCCTACGGAGAAAAAGGTGATTAACCCGCGACTGCAGATGCAGCAGCATCTGCAAACCCTCGCCCGTCAGGCGCAGCATGCCCCCCTCGTCGACCGCCTCAGCGCGTTGCAGAACATCATCAGCGAAACGCCGGGGATCCGCCTGCGGGCGCTGAGCTGGGATGCCGCGGCCAACCGTCTGCAACTGGATATCGCCGCGGCCTCTTCCCTGGCGCTGGAGCAGTTCACTCAGCGGGCGCAGCCGCGGTTTCGCGTCCGGCCAGGCGACATGACCACGAAACCGGATGGCATTGAAGGACAACTGACGCTGGAGGAAAACGATGGCTAATCTGTTTATCTGGTGGCGGCAGCGCACGCCGTCGGAGCAGCGCCTGCTGCTCGGACTCGCGGGGCTGCTGGTGGTGTGCGCCCTCTGGTACGGGCTGTGGCAGCCCTGGCGAGCCCGCGAGGCGCAGTGGCGGCAAATCCTGGTGAAAGAACAGGCCAGCCTGCGCTGGATGACGCAGCAGGGTCCGCGCCTGCAGCAGCTCAGCCAGCAGCCCGCGCCGGCGGCAAAAGAGGCGCTCACCGCGCTGGTGATGCGCGAGGCGGCGAGCCACGGGCTGGAAGTCGTTCGTCTGCAGCCGCAGGGAAAACTTCTTCAGGTCACCCTTCAGCCCTGCGCCTTTCAGGCGCTGATGGACTGGCTGGACGCCCCGGCGATGCGCGGCGTCAACGCGGTCTCGCTATCCGTAACCGCACAGCCGTCGCGGCCGGGCTGGGTCACGGTCAACCATCTGCTGCTGGAGCGCGACGATGAAAGCTAACGGGTTCGCGGTGGCGCTGCTGCTGGCGCTCTATCTGCTGTGGTTGACCGCCACCGCCCCGGCGCGCCTGTTAGTCCCGATGCTGCCGCCCGAGGTACAGGTGGCCAACCTCAGCGGCAGCATCTGGCGCGGCGCGGCACAGTCAGTCTCCTGGCGCGGGGAACGGCTTGAGCGGCTGACGTGGTCGCTCACCCTGGCTGGCTGGCAGATCGCGCTCAGCGATCCCCGCGGCGTGGAGGGTCAGGCCCGGCTGTGGGGGATCCGCGATCTGCGCCTGCAGGAGGGGCGGCTCACCGCCCCAGCCAGCCTGCTCGGTCGCTGGCTAACGCCGACCATGCCCGTCAGCGCCGAAGGAGAGGTCACTTTCAGCCTGGCCGAAGCGCACTTCAGCGAGGGGCGCTGTCAGCAAATCACCGCCGGACGCGCGCAGTGGCGTCAGGCCAGGCTGCACTCTCCGGTCGGTAGCCTGGAGTTAGCCCAGGTCAGTGGCACCTTAAGCTGTACGGCGACCGGCGCCGTGGCGCTGGCCATCCGCCAGGATTCTCATCAGCTGAGCCTCAGCGGCCAGGGAACCCTGTCGCCCGATGGCCGCTATCTGTTTCACGGTACGCTACAGCCCCGGCAGGGGATACCGCCCCTGCTGGCGCTGCTGGTCACCCGCCCGATGGCCAAAAACGACCAAGGCCCGACGCCGTGGCAGCTGCAGGGAAAATGGTGATTAAAGGAGCACAAATGACGACATTAGCCGCTTTATCGCTGCATTTCCCTCTTATCTGGTATGGCTTTCTGCTGCTGTTCGGCCTGGCGCTGGGCAGCTTTTACAACGTGGTGATCTACCGTCTGCCCCGCATGCTGGCCCAGACCGCGGACGACGAGCCGCTAACCCTCAGCACGCCGGGCTCATCCTGTCCGCAGTGTCGCCAGCCGATAGCCTGGCGGGACAATATCCCGTTGCTCAGCTTCCTTTGGCTAGGCCGTCGCGCCCGCTGCTGTCAGGCGCGCATCTCGTGGAGCTATCCGCTGACCGAGCTGACCACCGGCCTGCTGTTTATCCTCGCCGGGGCGCTGCTCGCGCCGGGACTGGCGCTGGCGGGCGGCCTGGTGCTGCTCTCCTTTCTGCTGATACTGGCGCGGATTGATGCCCGGACCCAGCTGCTGCCCGATCGCCTGACCCTGCCCCTGCTGTGGGCCGGACTGCTGTTTAATCTTAACGAGGTGTACATTGCGCTGCCGGACGCGGTCGCCGGAGCGATGGCTGGTTATCTGGCGCTGTGGTCGGTCTATTGGCTGTTCCGCCTGCTGACCGGCAAAGAGGCTCTGGGCTATGGCGATTTTAAGCTGCTGGCGGCGCTGGGCGCCTGGTGCGGCTGGCAGGCTCTGCCGCAGGTGCTGTTGTTCGCCTCGGCCAGCGGCCTGACGTGGACCCTGCTGCAGCGCCTGTGGACCAGGCAGTCGCTGCAGCAGCCGCTGGCCTTCGGCCCCTGGCTGGCGCTGGCGGGAGGGGGCGTTTTTCTCTGGCAGCAGATGGTCTAGCGTGAGTGGTTCGACTGGCCGGGCAGAATGCCGCCCGGCGCCTGGGGCTACGAATATTTTTTGCTGCGTCGGGTCGGGGCGGCGTTGGCCGGATCGTCCGGCCAGACGTGTTTCGGATAGCGTCCCTTCATCTCTTTCTGTACCTCACGGTAGCTCCCCTGCCAGAAGGCGCTGAGATCGCGAGTGATCTGCAGCGGACGCTGAGCGGGCGACAGCAGCTCCAGCACCAGCGGCACTCGCCCCTCGGCGATAACCGGCGTCGTGGCCTCGCCGAACATCTCCTGCATACGCACCGCCAGCGCCGGCGGGTTCTCCGCATGGTAACGGATCGCCAGACGGCTGCCGGTCGGCACGGTATAGTGCGTCGGCAGCTCGCGATCCAGCTTCTGGCGCAGCGGCCACGGCAGCCAGTCCTGGAGCGCCTGCCGCAGATCCAGCGCCTTCAGCGCCCGCAGCGAGTGAACGCCGTTCATCTGCGGCAGCAGCCATGCCTCCAGCGAGGCCAGCAGCGAAGCGTCATCCACCGCGGGCCACGCCTCTTCCGGCAGCCATTGCGCCGCACTCTGCAGCCGCAGCCGCAGCTGCTCGGCCTCTGGCGTCCAGTTGAGCACACCGAGGCCTTTCTCACGAATCCCGTTGAGCATCGCCTGATGCAGCTCCGCCTCAGAGGGCTTCGCCAGCGGCTGGGTCTTAATCACCAGCTGGCCCGTCACCGTCCGCCGCCAGGCTTTCAGCGTCCCCTGCGCTTCATCCCACTCCACCGTGTCGGAACGCTGCGCCAGCTCGGGACGGGCGGCGATCAGCTCGCCGATATCCACCGGCAGAGCCAGCAGCATGCGGGCATCCGGTGAGGCGCTGCCCTGCAGCAGCAGCGGAGCGATCAGCCACTCATGGCGGCCCAGCGCGTCGTTGGCGTCCAGCATCGCGCCCATACCGTTCGCCAGCTGATAGCGTCCCTCCTGACCGCGGCGGCGGGCGATGCGGTCGGCGAAGGCCGACGCCAGGAGCGCAGCCATTCGTCCCGCGTCGGGCTGGCCGCTGCGGCAGGCCAGACGCTTCATCAGCTGCTGCGCGCGCTGCTGCCAGTTGGCCTGCTGACGGGAAAAGACGGCGCCCAAATCCACCAGCCCGCCGCGCGGCGGCTCCTCAAGGATCGCCGCCAGCCTGGCCGCCGTCGCCACCTCGTCATCGGTCTGCGCAGCGGCCAGCATCGCCGCCAGCCGGGGCTCGTTGCCGAGGGTGGCCATTTTGCGGCCAAACGCCGACAGCCGCTCGCCGTCCAGCGCCGAGAGCGCCTCCAGCAGGCGGCGCGCGGCAGCCAGGTTCACCGCCGGCGGCTGATCCAGCCAGGCCAGCGAGGCCGGATCGTGGCAACCCCACTGCAGCAGCTCCAGCAACAGCGCCGACAGATCGCTGTGCAGGATCTCCGGTTCGCTCTGCGCCGCCGCTCGTTCGGCCTGTTCTTTGCCGAGCAAATGCAGGCAGATCCCCGGGGAGAGACGACCGGCGCGTCCGGCGCGCTGGGTCATCGATGCCTGGCTGATGCGCTGCGTCACCAGCCGGGTCAGGCCGGTGCGCGGGTCAAAGCGGGCAACACGCTCCTGGGCGGTGTCGACCACCAGGCGGATGCCCTCGATGGTTAAACTGGTCTCAGCAATGTTGGTGGCCAGCACCACTTTGCGCTTCCCGGCCGGCGCCGGGAGGATCGCTTTGCGCTGCTCGCTTAGGGGCAAAGCGCCATACAGCGGGCAGAGGATGACATCCTCCGCCACGCGCTCCGTCAGCTGTTCCTGAACGCGCTGGATCTCGCCGACGCCGGGCAGAAACAGCAGCATCGATCCCTGTTCATGCCGCAGGAGCTCCGCCGCCGCTATCCCCACCGCCTCATCAAAACGCTGGTGCGCGGAGAGCGGGCTGAAGCGACGCTCCACCGGATAAGCGCGCCCCTCCGAGACCACCACCGGCGCCTCAGGCAGCAGACGCTGCAGGCGATCGTTATCAAGGGTCGCCGACATGATGAGCAGTTTGAGATCGTCACGTAACCCCTGCTGGACATCAAGCAGCAGAGCCAGCGCCAGATCCGCCTGCAGGCTGCGCTCATGAAACTCATCGAGGATCACCAGCCCCACGCCCGTCAGCTCGGGATCGCGCTGGATCATGCGCGTCAGGATCCCCTCCGTGACCACCTCCAGGCGGGTCTGTGGCCCGACGCAGGTTTCGGCACGCATGCGGTAACCCACGGTCTCCCCTGGCTTTTCGCCGAGCAGTTCAGCCAGCCGCTGCGCGACATTGCGCGCCGCCAGACGCCTCGGCTCCAGCAGGATAATGCGTCCCGCGATGTTACCCTCAGCGAGGATCTGCAGCGGCAGCCAGGTCGACTTCCCGGCGCCGGTCGGCGCGTTGAGCAAAACCTGCGGCGCATGCTGCAGGGCGGATAACAGTTCTGGGAGGACGGCGGCAACCGGCAATGAGGACACAAAAGGCTCCGGGGGTTAACATTCAGGGGCTCGCATTGTAGCATCCCCCTAATTCATTACCGAGTCTCTATCATGTCTGAGCCGAAAAGGCTGTTTTTTGCGATTGAACTGCCGCCTGCCGTCCGCAAACAGATTGTTCAGTGGCGGGCAACGCACTTCCCTGAGGATGCCGGCAGGCCCGTCGCGGCGGATAACCTTCATCTGACGCTGGCGTTTCTCGGCGAGGTGAGCGCGGAAAAACAGCGGGCGCTGTCTGCCCTCGCCGGCCGCCTCCAGCAGCCGGGCTTTACCCTGACGCTGGACGATGCCGGACAGTGGCTGCGTTCGCGGGTGGTCTGGCTCGGGACCCGTCAGCCACCGCGCGGCCTGCTGCAGCTTGCCAGTATGCTGCGCGCTCAGGCGGCGCGCAGCGGCTGCTATCAGAGTCCGCAGCCGTTTCATCCGCACATTACCCTGTGGCGCGATGCCCGTCAGGCGGTGCCGATCCCGCCGCCCGGCTTTCGCTGGACGTTTCCGGTGAACGAGTTCGTGCTCTATGAATCCAGCTTTAGCCGCGGGCGCACGCGCTACACGGCGCTGGAACATTATCCGTTTGATAAGGAAAATTGATGCAGTTTGATCCGCCGTTGCAACCCGCCATTTTGCTTAAACGTTACAAACGTTTTCTTGCCGACGTGGTGACCCCCGATGGCCGCGAATTGACGCTCCACTGCCCAAATACCGGTGCCATGACCGGCTGCGCCGTCCCGGGCGACACCGTCTGGTATTCCACTTCTGACAATGCAAAGCGCAAATATGCCCATACCTGGGAATTAACTGAAACGCAGCAGGGCGCCGTTATTTGCGTCAACACGCTGCGCGCGAATACGCTGGCGAAAGAAGCAATTTCCGCCGGAATAATCCCTGAACTTTCAGGCTATAACCAGCTGAAAAGCGAAGTGAAATATGGCGCTGAGAATAGCCGTATCGATATTATGTTACAGGCAGATGATCGCCAAAACTGCTATATTGAAGTGAAATCGGTTACGTTGGCGGAGAAAGAATACGGTTATTTTCCTGATGCGGTGACTATGCGCGGACAGAAGCACCTGCGGGAGCTGATGGCCGTCGCGGCAAATGGCGACCGCGCGGTGATTTTATTTGCCGTCCTGCATTCGGCAATTGACCGTTTCTCTCCCGCGCATCATATTGATGCCAGATACGCACAGCTGTTAACAGAAGCCCGCGACAAGGGGGTGGAAATTCTCGCCTGGAAAGCGGAACTTTCTACGACGAGGATGACTCTGAATAAGCCGATCGCCGTGGTGTTAAACCCCGGTAAATAAGTGGCTAAATAGTGTTCGGGTCGCAAGCGCGAATACGCTTTTCTTCACAGGGTTGTCAAGTGTAACGTTTAGATAATTGCTATCCGGAAAAGCATCTGCTATTTATAGCGGCCTGATTTTCCCCCACATGGGGATCGATAGTGCGTGTTAAGGAGAAGCAACATGCAAGAAGGGCAAAACCGTAAAACATCGTCCCTGAGTATTCTCGCCATCGCTGGGGTGGAGCCGTACCAAGAGAAACCGGGCGAAGAGTATATGAACGAAGCCCAGCTGGCGCACTTCAAGCGTATTCTTGAAGCATGGCGTAATCAACTCAGGGATGAAGTGGATCGCACCGTATCGCACATGCAGGATGAAGCTGCTAACTTCCCGGACCCGGTAGACCGTGCCGCCCAGGAAGAAGAGTTCAGCCTGGAGCTGCGTAACCGCGACCGCGAACGTAAACTGATCAAAAAGATCGAGAAAACGCTGAAAAAAGTTGAAGACGAAGACTTCGGCTACTGCGAATCCTGCGGCGTGGAGATCGGCATTCGCCGTCTGGAAGCGCGTCCGACAGCGGATCTGTGCATTGACTGCAAAACCCTGGCGGAAATTCGCGAAAAACAGATGGCGGGCTAATCCCCTGCTGCCTCACTCTCTGGCGGGAGTCTCTCCCGCCTGGTTCTGTTGTCCGTACCATGACTGACTCACGCTATATAGGGCGCTTTGCTCCCTCCCCCTCCGGCGAACTCCACTTCGGCTCTCTGATCGCCGCGCTCGGCAGCTACCTGCAGGCCCGCGCGAACCAGGGTATCTGGCGCGTTCGTATTGAAGATATCGACCCGCCGCGCGAAGTCCCCGGGGCCGCCGACACCATCCTGCGCCAGCTCGACCACTACGGTCTGCACTGGGACGGCGAGGTGCTCTGGCAGTCGCAACGGCACGAAGCCTACCGCGAGGCGCTGGCCTGGCTGAGCGAGCAAGGGCTGAGCTACTACTGCACCTGCACCCGCGCGCGGATCCACGCCGTAGGCGGGATCTATGATGGTCACTGCCGCGACCTTGGGCTGGGGGCGGAAAACGCCGCGCTGCGTCTGCGCCAGACCCGTCCGGTTCTGCAGTTCACCGACCGCCTGCGCGGCACGCTGGTCGCCAACGAGCCGCTGGCGCGAGAAGATTTTATTATCCACCGTCGCGACGGACTGTTTGCCTACAACCTGGCGGTGGTGGTCGATGACCACTTTCAGGGGATCACCGAGATCGTCCGCGGCGCCGATCTGATTGAGCCGACGGTGCGGCAGATTTCGCTGTATCAGCATTTTGGCTGGCAGACACCGGACTACCTCCATCTGCCGCTGGCCCTCAATGCCGACGGCAATAAGCTCTCTAAACAAAACCACGCGCCGGCGCTGCCGGAAGGCGATCCGCGCCCCGAAATCGTCCGGGCGCTCCGCTTTCTGAATCAGGAGATCGCCGGGGAGTGGCAGGCCCTGAGCATCGATGATTTACTCGCCCAGGCCGTCGCCAACTGGCAGCCGGCGAAAATCGAGCATTCTCAAATGGCTCCCGCTGAGCTATGATTAGCCGCTATTTTTACACTGTACAGTTGATCTGAAGTCCGTCTGACACTACGAGGTGCACCATTTTTACCCGAGTCGCTAATTTTTGCCGTAAGGTGCTAAGCCGTGAGGAGCGCGAGGCAGAAGCCGCCGTCGAACCAACGCCTATGACGGTGATCCCGCGTGAGCAGCATGCTATTTCCCGCAAAGATATCAGTGAAAACGCCCTCAAGGTCATGTACCGCCTCAACAAGGCGGGCTACGAGTCCTGGCTGGTCGGCGGCGGCGTCCGCGACCTGCTGCTTGGCAAAAAGCCAAAAGATTTTGACGTCACGACCAACGCCACGCCGGATCAGGTACGCAAGCTGTTCCGCAACTGCCGTCTGGTTGGGCGCCGTTTCCGCCTCGCGCACGTCATGTTCGGGCCGGAAATTATTGAGGTCGCTACCTTCCGTGGCCATCACGAAGGACACACTACCGATCGCGTCACCTCCCAGCGGGGCCAGAACGGCATGCTGCTGCGTGATAATATCTTCGGCTCGATCGAAGAGGACGCCCAGCGTCGCGACTTCACCATCAACAGCCTCTATTACAGCGTGGCGGACTTTACCGTTCGCGACTACGTCGGCGGCATGAAGGATCTGCAGGACGGCGTGATCCGCCTGATCGGCAATCCGGAAACCCGCTATCGCGAGGATCCGGTACGCATGCTGCGCGCGGTGCGCTTCGCCGCCAAGCTGGATATGACCATCAGTCCGGAAACGGCCGAACCGCTGCCGCGGCTGGCCGCCCTGCTCCACGACGTGCCGCCGGCGCGCCTGTTCGAAGAAGTGCTCAAGCTGCTGCAGGCCGGGCATGGCTATCAGACCTACCTGCTGCTGCGGGAATACAACCTGTTCCAGCCGCTGTTCCCGACCATCACCCGCTACTTTACCGAGCGCGGCGATAGCCCGATGGAGCGGATCATCAACCAGGTGCTGAAGAACACCGATACCCGCATTCGTAACGACATGCGCGTCAATCCGGCCTTCCTGTTCGCAGTGATGTTCTGGTATCCGCTGCTGGAGACGGCGCAGAAAATCGCCCAGGAGAGCGGTCTGGCATACTATGACGCCTTCGCCCTGGCGATGAACGACGTACTGGACGAAGCCTGCCGTACGCTGGCGATCCCTAAGCGCATCACCACCCTGATCCGCGATATCTGGCAGCTGCAGCTGCGCATGTCCCGTCGCCAGGGCAAACGCGCCTGGAAGCTGATGGAGCATCCGAAATTCCGCGCCGCCTACGATCTGCTGGAGCTACGCGCTGGCGCTGAAAACAACGGCGAACTGCAGCGTCTGACCAAATGGTGGGGCGAATTTCAGGTCGCCGCGCCGCCGGCGCAAAAAGATATGCTCAACGACCTCGGGGACGATCCGGCGCCGCGCCGTCGCCACCGCCGTCCGCGCAAGCGCGCGCCACGCCAGGGTAACGCATGACCCTGGCCTATATCGCCCTCGGCAGTAACCTCGCTTCGCCACTGGCGCAGGTGCAGGCGGCTATCCACGCCCTGGGCGAAATTCCGCACAGCCGCGTGGTGAACGTCTCTTCGTTCTACCGCACGCCGCCGCTGGGCCCGCAGGATCAGCCAGACTATCTCAACGCCGCCGTCGCGCTGGAAACCACGCTGTCCCCTGAGGCGCTGCTCGATCACACCCAGCGCATTGAGCTGCAGCAGGGTCGGGTGCGCAAAGCCGAACGCTGGGGGCCGCGCACCCTCGATCTCGACATTATGCTGTTTGGCGATGCGCTCATTAACAGCGAGCGCCTGACCGTTCCGCACTACGATATGAGAAACCGCGGCTTTATGCTCTGGCCGCTGTTCGAGATCGCCCCGGACCTCCACTTTCCTGACGGCATGGCGCTGCGCGCCGTGCTGGATGATCTCGGCGCGGCAAAGCCCGCTATCTGGTAATTCCCTCTCCTTTTTTAGCATTTGCGGCGATCGTCGTAATCGGTTGCCCAAAATCATTGCCCCTCTGAATGCTGCTGTTAGAATGCCGGTTAATATGACTTTCATCATCAGGAAATGTTATGAAACCGACCACCATTGCCCTGCTGCAGAAATGCAAACAGGAAAAGAAGCGCTTTGCCACCATTACCGCCTACGACCATAGCTTCGCGAAGCTGTTCGCCGATGAAGGCATTAATGTGCTGCTGGTGGGCGACTCGCTGGGAATGACGGTGCAGGGTCACGACTCCACCCTGCCGGTCACCGTAGAAGATATCGCCTATCACACCCGCGCCGTCCGCCGCGGCGCGCCGAACAGCCTGCTGCTCGCCGATCTGCCGTTTATGGCCTACGCCACGCCGGAGCAGGCCTTCGAAAATGCCGCCGTCGTGATGCGCGCTGGCGCCAATATGGTCAAACTCGAAGGCGGCGCCTGGCTGGCCGAGACCGTGAAGATGCTGGCGGAACGCGCGGTGCCGGTTTGCGGCCATCTCGGCCTGACGCCGCAGTCGGTGAACGTCTTCGGTGGCTATAAAGTGCAGGGACGCGGCGATGCGGCGCAGACCCTGTTTGAAGACGCGTTAGCGCTGGAAGCGGCAGGCGCGCAACTGCTGGTGCTGGAGTGTGTCCCGGTCGCCCTGGCGAAACGCATCACCGAAGCCCTGACCATTCCGGTGATCGGTATCGGCGCGGGCAACGTCACCGATGGGCAGATCCTGGTGATGCATGACGCTTTCGGCATTACCGGCGGCCACATTCCGAAATTTGCCAAGAATTTCCTTGCCGAGGCGGGCGACATCCGCGCCGCGGTGCGGCAGTATATTGCCGAAGTCGAATCCGGGGTCTATCCGGGCGAAGAACACAGTTTCCATTAAGGAGTCTTGTTGTGCTGATTATAGAATCCGTGCTGCTGCTGCGTCAGCATATCCGCCGTCTGCGTCAGGAAGGCAAGCGTATCGCGCTGGTCCCGACGATGGGCAACCTGCATGATGGTCATATGAAGCTGGTTGATGAAGCCAAAGCCAGCGCGGACGTGGTGGTGGTCAGTATTTTCGTCAATCCGATGCAGTTTGACCGCGCCGATGACCTGGCGCGCTACCCGCGCACCCTACAGGATGATTGTGAAAAGCTGAACAAGCGTCATGTCGATTTTGTCTTCGCGCCGACGCCGGCGGAAGTCTACCCGCAGGGCACCGAAGGCCAGACCTACGTCGACGTCCCCGGCCTGTCCACCATGCTGGAAGGCGCCAGCCGCCCGGGCCATTTCCGCGGCGTATCGACCATCGTCAGTAAGCTGTTTAACCTGGTTCAGCCTGACGTCGCCTGCTTTGGCGAGAAAGACTTCCAGCAGCTGGCGCTGATCCGCAAGATGGTTGCCGACATGGGCTACGATATCGATATTATCGGCGTGCCGATCGTCCGCGCCAAGGATGGCCTGGCGCTAAGCTCGCGTAACGGCTACCTGACCACCGACCAGCGCAAAATCGCTCCCGGCCTGTATAAAGTGCTGAGCGCGGTGGCGGAAAAACTGGCCGCCGGCGACCGTCAGCTCGACGAGATCATCGCTATCGCCGAACAGGAGCTGAACGAGAAAGGTTTCCGCGCCGACGACATTCAGATCCGCGATGCCGACACCCTGCTTGAACTGACCGACGCCAGCCAGCGCGCGGTGATCCTGATGGCCGCCTGGCTCGGTCAGGCCCGCCTGATCGACAACCAGATCGTCACGCTCGGTCAGTAGACAGCGGGTAAAAATCGGGCAATACTTGCCCGGGCTTTTCTCAGGGCGGACGTCGTGTCCGCTCTGCTACATTAAGGTTGAAGGGTAGAAGTTATGATGCGTAATATGCTGCAGGGCAAGCTCCACCGCGTAAAAGTGACGCAGGCTGACCTGCACTATGAAGGTTCCTGCGCCATTGACCAGGACTTCCTGGATGCGGCCGGTATTCTGGAGAATGAAACCATTCACCTCTGGAACGTCACCAACGGCAACCGTTTCTCCACCTACGCCATTGCCGCCGAGCGGGGCTCCAGAATCATCTCCGTTAACGGCGCCGCCGCGCACTGCGCCAGTGTCGGCGATATCCTGATCATCGCCAGCTTCGTCACCATGTCTGACGAAGAGGCGCGCCGCTGGCAGCCCAACATCGCCTACTTCGAAGGCGACAACGAAATGAAGCGCCAGGCAAAAGCGATTCCGGTGCAGGTCGCCTGATGACCACGGCGCCGCGCTCAGGCGCAGCGCCGAAGTTTACCCCTGCGGCTGGTTACTGATCAGCCGCGACATCGTCTCCAGCGAATCCGTGCGTAAGATATATAACCGCTTTAGCAGAAACGGATTGTCCCCCGGCTTCACCTTCCCACGCACCGTCGTCACCGCCATATGAAACCCGGCGTCATTCGCCGCCTGCACCGCCGTGGCGTTATAGCCGCCGAAGGGATAGGAAAGGTAGAGCACATGTGGATTAAACTGGCTCAGCGCCCGACGCGAGCGGGCAAAATCAAACAGAATATTATGGTAGTTGCGGCTGAATAAGATCGGCCGCCGGCTGGCGTCCACCCGGTGGAGAAAGTGGGTATGCGACTGAATGTCAAAGACGTCCTGGATCTGCCGGAGCTCAGAAATGCTCATGAACTGCAGCGATTTCGGATCCCATTGCTGCGGATGACGCTTAATACGCGATGAAATAATAAAGGCGGTGGCGTGGAAGCCATACTGTTTCAGCACCGGATAGGCGTAGCGATTTACCGATTTCAAGCCGTCATCGAAGGTGATGGCGACTGCCCGCGCCGGAAGGTTGATTTTATTGCGCACGTAGCCTTCCAGCTGATAGAGGGTCAGCGTGGTATAACCCTGATCCCGCAGCCAGGTCATCTGGTTATTAAAGGCGCGTACCGAGGTGGTGGTCGAGGTATGGCGGAAACGGGTGTTCTCTTCGTCACGCAGAATATGGTGATAGGTCAGCACGGGGATCCCGTTATCCTCCTGCGCATCCAGACTGCTGACCCACGCCAGCCGGTCGCCAATGCGGATCTGAAACCAGGTCTGATTGAGCCGGTCCTTCAGCTTGCTGAGGATCGGATAGCGCAGATTATTGGCCAGCGTGCCGAACGGCGCGCTGCTCACTGAGGGAGCGTCATAGAGCGGCGTATCTTTCCAGGTGAGTAAATTCTGATTACTCAGCGGCTTATTGAGATCCCCAAGACGGTCCTCCACCCGCTGCTTACCCTGCACTGGCTCCAGATGGCCCTTGTCAATAAACCCGGTGCCGAAGCCGAAGCGAAACTCATAGTAATCAGCCGCCGTCGGGACAACCGCGAGGATTTGCCCGGCACGCACATTGCCGACGCTGACCACATGGTTCCCCACCTGCGCCCAGATAACCGCGTCTTCGGTGGTTTGCATATAGCGCACAGGCTTGCCCTGCTGGCTAAGCAGACTGGCAGAGGCGCTGAGTGAGGTCAGTAAAAGAAGCAGAGTAAAAAATCGGGCAAGCATGCGCATCAAACCGGTAAACCATCAACGGCGGTTATTGTAACAAAAGCGGCATCTGTCCCGCTGCTTAATTTCCAAAGGTATCATGACGCAACCGGAACGGGGGGTTCTTCTGCTGCTGATGCCACAGGCTGCTCACCATCGGACCGCCCGCGCTGACGATAGCCTGGCGAAACGCCTCGCTGCTTAACGTATTCCGCAGCAGATACATTCGCTCAAGTAATGAATAGCTGACGCCGGAGATCACTTCGCAGTGGGTATGTTTGTGGCTCATCAGCGCCGCGGCCCGATAAGGCGCCGCGCCGGTTCTGTCGGTAAGGAAAATGACCCCGTCCCCGGAGTCGGTGGCATGCAGCGCATCGCACATCATCCGGCTCAACATATTGCTGCTGAGATTGCGCCAGTAATTGACCGCCCGGCACTGGGCCAGTGGACCAAATTTTTGTTCAAGACGATCCAGCATCTCCTGCGCCAGCTCATCGTGGCAGGTAATGACCCAACCAAGCATGCTTCCCTCCTTAGCCAGCCAACAATGTAGCAAGGGGAAGATGGCGTATCGGTGATGGCGGTCAAAGATAAGCGGTTAGCGCTTCGCGTATTGGCGTCCGGAAGCGCTAACCGTGATGAGTATCAGCTACGCAGGCCGCGGCCGCGCTGGATTAACGACCAGCAGAGGAGATAGAAGGCGACGATGAAGACCACCAGCACCGCAAAGGTGGTCACCAGCGGCACATCGTTGATACCGAGGAAGCCGAAGCGGAAACCGCTGATCATGTAGACGATGGGGTTCAGATGCGACAGCCCCTGCCAGAACGGCGGCAGCAGGGTCAGCGAGTAGAACACCCCGCCGAGATAGGTCAGCGGCGTCAGCACAAAGGTCGGGATCAGGCTGATGTCATCGAAGGTCTTGGCAAACACCGCGTTCAGCAGCCCGGCCAGCGAGAACAGCACCGCGGTAAGGAGCAGCGTCAGGGCGACAAACAGCCAGGAGTGAACCTGGAACGGCACAAAGAACAGCGACACCGCGGTCACCAGGATGCCCACGCACAGCCCGCGCGCCACCCCGCCGCCCACATAGCCGGCGATAATCACGTGCGTCGGCACCGGCGCCACCAGCAGCTCCTCAATGTTGCGCTGAAACTTGGCGCTGAAGAACGACGAGGCGACGTTGGCGTAAGCGTTGGTGATCACCGCCATCATGATCAGGCCCGGCACGATAAACTGCATATAGGTAAAGCCATGCATCTCGCCGATGCGCGAGCCGATCAGGTTGCCGAAAATCACGAAGTACAGGGTCATGGTAATCACCGGCGGCACCAGCGTCTGCACCCAGATGCGCATAAAACGGTGGATCTCTTTGGTCCAGATGCTTTTCAGCGCGACCCAATAAAGCTGCATCATGCTGACTCTCCTTTTCGCTCATGCACCAGGGTGACAAACAGCTCTTCCAGACGGTTGGCTTTGTTACGCATACTCAGTACCTGCACCCCCTGGGCGCTCAGCTGCGCGAAGACGCTGTTAATCCCCTGCTCGCGCAGGACCTCCACTTCCAGCGTCGAGGTATCGACCAGCTGATACTGGTAGCCCTCGAGCTTCGGCACCGGGCTTTTTGGCGCGAGGTCGAGAATAAAGGTCTCTGACTTCAGCTTCGACAGCAGCGCTTTCATCGAGGTGTTTTCCACCAGGGTACCGTGCTGGATGATGCCGATGTTGCGGCACAACATTTCGGCCTCTTCGAGATAGTGGGTGGTCAGAATAATGGTGGTTCCGCGATCGTTGAGATCCTTGAGGAAGCCCCACATCGAGCGGCGGAGTTCGATATCGACGCCGGCGGTCGGCTCGTCGAGGATCAGCAGCTTCGGCTCATGCATCAACGCGCGAGCGATCATCAGGCGGCGCTTCATCCCGCCGGAGAGCATCCGCGCGCGTTCACTGCGTTTTTCCCACAGATCGAGCTGTTTTAAGTACTTTTCGCTGCGGGCGATGGCTTCTTTACGCTCAACGCCGTAGTAGCCCGCCTGGTTAACGACGATCTGCTGCACGGTCTCGAACGGGTTAAAGTTAAACTCCTGCGGCACCAGGCCAAGCTGGCGCTTGGCGTTGACGACATCTTTCTCCAGATCGTAGCCAAAGACATTGACCTGACCGGAGGTTTTGTTCACCAGCGAGCTGATGATGCCGATCGTCGTGGATTTTCCCGCCCCGTTCGGGCCCAGCAGGGCATAGAAATCCCCCGCTTCAACCTGCAGGTCGATTCCCCGCAGTGCCTGAACCCCGCCGGGGTAGGTTTTTTTGAGCTGTTTTAATTCCAGAGCAATGGTCATTAAATATCTCTTCTCGTGTCATGACACGTCATTAACCCGCCTGACTGACGTTTGCGCTGTACTCGCGCGGCCAGCGCATCTGCAGCCTGAAGTATCACGGGTTAAGATGGTTTTAAAAAAGGTGAGCTTACCCTATATTAGCGCAACGCACTTACTTGGTTACAGGCCGATAACGTCCATGAATGATATAGATACACTCATCAGCAACAATGCACTATGGTCAAAAATGCTGGTGGAAGAGGACCCCGGCTTTTTTGAGAAACTGTCGCAAACGCAGAAACCGCGCTTCCTGTGGATTGGCTGTTCTGACAGCCGCGTTCCCGCTGAGCGACTCACCGGCCTGGAGCCAGGCGAACTGTTTGTGCATCGTAACGTGGCGAATCTGGTGATCCACACCGACCTCAACTGCCTGTCGGTGGTACAGTATGCCGTCGATGTCCTTGAAGTTGAGCACATCATTATCTGCGGCCACTACGGCTGCGGCGGCGTGCAGGCGGCGGTGGAGAACCCGGAGCTGGGGCTCATCGACAACTGGCTGCTGCATATCCGCGATATCTGGTTTAAACACAGCTCGCTGCTGGGGGAAATGCCGGAGGAGCGCCGTCTGGATACTCTTTGTGAACTGAACGTGATGGAGCAGGTATACAACCTGGGACATTCGACGATTATGCAATCGGCGTGGAAGCGCGGACAGAAAGTCACCATCCACGGCTGGGCATACGGCATTCACGACGGACTGCTGCGCGATCTGGATGTGACCGCCGTGAGCCGGGAAACCCTCGAACAGCGCTATCGCCACGGGATCTCCAACCTCAAGATCAAGCACATCAACCACAAATAGCCTTCAGACTTAGCCGCTCAGGCGCGAGCGGCGCGCGCCTGAGTGGAATATTCCCTTACTCGTCCAGCAGGGTGACTTTGCCGATATACGGCAGATGGCGGTAGCGCTGAGCGTAGTCGATACCGTAGCCCACCACGAACTCGTCCGGAATGGCGAAACCGACGAACTCAACCGGGACATTCACTTCACGGCGGCTTGGTTTATCCAGCAGCGTACAAATGGCCAGCGACTTCGGCTCGCGCAGGCTGAGGATCTCACGCACTTTAGACAGGGTATTGCCGGAGTCGATGATGTCTTCCACGATCAGTACGTCTTTACCACGGATGTCTTCGTCCAGATCTTTGAGGATTTTCACATCACGGGTGGTGGACATGCCGCTGCCGTAGCTCGAGGCGGTCATAAAATCGACTTCATGCGGCACCTGCACTTCACGGCACAGGTCGGCCATGAACATAAACGAGCCGCGCAGCAGCCCCACCAGCACCATTTCGCTGCCGCTGTCCTGATAATGTTCGTTGATTTGACGACCCAGTTCCGCGATGCGCGCTTTGATCTCGGATTCCGGGATCATCACTTCTACAGTATGTTTCATAAGACTAACCATTTGATTCTAAATATAAATCATCAAAGCCGCTGCTTTCGCCCCGACGATGACCGGCAAGCCATCCAGTATACCAGCAAAAAGAAATCTGCGGTGCAGGGATTAATAAAGCCATATTTGTGATTCCGATCACACTTGTTAAATCCTATAATTAATTGCAGTTAAAAAATTAACAAACACATGAGTAACTTTCTATGGCTGAAACAAAGTCTCAACAATCAAGGCTCCTGGTGACGCTGACTGCGCTATTTGCAGCGTTCTGCGGCCTCTATCTTTTAATCGGCGGAGCATGGCTGGTCGTGCTTGGCGGCTCCTGGTACTACCCCATCGCCGGTCTGGTGATGCTGGGCGTGACCGTGATGCTGCTGCGCGGCAAGCGCGCTGCGCTGTGGCTGTACGCCGCACTGCTGCTGGCGACCATGATCTGGGGCGTCTGGGAAGTCGGCTTCGACTTCTGGGCGCTGACGCCGCGTAGCGACATCCTCGTCTTCTTTGGTATCTGGCTGATCCTGCCTTTTGTCTGGCGTCGTCTGCCGGTGCCTTCCGCTGGCGCCGTAGGCGCGCTGGTCGTCGCCCTGCTGATCAGCGGCGGCATGCTGACCTGGGCTGGTTTTAACGACCCGCAGGAGATCAACGGCACCCTGAGCGCCGACGCCACCCCGGCCGCGCCGATCTCCACCGTTGCCGACGGCGACTGGCCGGCCTATGGCCGCAACCAGGAAGGTCAGCGCTTCTCCCCGCTGAAGCAGATTAACGCCGACAACGTGAAGAACCTGAAGGAAGCCTGGGTGTTCCGCACCGGCGACCTGAAACAGCCGAACGATCCGGGTGAAATCACTAACGAAGTGACACCGATTAAAGTCGGCGACACGCTCTTCCTGTGTACCGCCCATCAGCGCCTGTTCGCGCTTGACGCCGCCACCGGTAAAGAGAAATGGCATTTTGACCCGCAGCTGAACGCCGACCCGTCATTCCAGCACGTCACCTGCCGCGGTGTCTCGTATCACGAAGCGAAAGCGGATAACGCCCCTGCTGACGTCGTGGCCGACTGTCCGCGCCGCATTATCCTGCCGGTGAACGATGGTCGCCTGTTCGCAGTAAACGCCGACAACGGTAAGCTGTGCGAAACCTTTGCCAACAAAGGTATTCTCAACCTGCAGACCAATATGCCAGTGACCACGCCGGGCATGTATGAACCCACTTCCCCGCCGATTATCACCGATAAGACCATCGTGATTGCCGGCGCAGTCACCGATAACTTCTCTACCCGTGAGCCGTCAGGCGTGATCCGCGGTTTTGATGTGAATACCGGGAAACTGCTGTGGGCCTTCGATCCAGGCGCGAAAGATCCGAACGCCATCCCAAGCGATGAGCATCACTTCACGCTCAACTCACCGAACTCCTGGGCGCCTGCCGCCTACGACGCCAAACTGGATCTGGTCTATCTGCCGATGGGCGTGACCACTCCGGATATCTGGGGCGGCAACCGCACGCCGGAGCAAGAGCGCTATGCCAGCTCGATTGTCGCGCTGAACGCCACCACCGGTAAACTGGCCTGGAGCTACCAGACCGTCCACCACGACCTGTGGGATATGGACATGCCTTCTCAGCCGACGCTGGCTGACATTGAAGTCAATGGCAAAACCGTGCCGGTCATCTATGCTCCGGCGAAAACCGGCAACATCTTCGTGCTGGATCGTCGTAACGGCGAGCTGGTGGTCCCGGCCCCGGAAAAACCGGTCCCGCAGGGCGCCGCCAAAGGCGATTATGTGGCCAAAACCCAGCCCTTCTCCGATCTGAGCTTCCGTCCGAAGAAAGATCTGACCGGCGCGGACATGTGGGGCGCCACCATGTTCGACCAGCTGGTGTGCCGCGTGATTTTCCACCAGATGCGCTATGAAGGTATCTTTACCCCGCCGTCTGAGCAGGGTACCCTCGTCTTCCCGGGTAACCTGGGGATGTTTGAATGGGGCGGCATCTCCGTCGATCCGAACCGTCAGGTGGCTATCGCCAACCCAATGGCGCTGCCGTTCGTCTCTAAACTGATCCCACGCGGCCCGGGCAACCCAATGGAACCGCCGAAAGATGCGAAAGGCTCAGGCACCGAGTCCGGCGTGCAGCCGCAGTACGGTGTCCCTTACGGCGTCACCCTGAACCCGTTCCTGTCGCCGTTCGGCCTGCCGTGCAAACAGCCGGCATGGGGCTATATCTCCGCGCTGGATCTAAAAACCAACGAAGTGGTATGGAAAAAACGTATCGGTACTCCGCAGGATAGCCTGCCGTTCCCGATGCCGGTTAAACTGCCGTTCACCATGGGTATGCCGATGCTGGGTGGGCCAATCTCCACGGCGGGTAACGTCCTGTTCATCGGCGCGACCGCGGATAACTACCTGCGCGCGTACAATATGAGCAATGGTGAGAAACTGTGGGAAGCCCGTCTGCCAGCCGGCGGCCAGGCGACTCCGATGACTTACGAAGTGAATGGCAAACAGTATGTTGTCATCTCTGCCGGCGGTCACGGCTCGTTCGGCACAAAAATGGGCGATTATATCGTCGCCTATGCGCTCCCGGATGAGGCGAAATAAAACGCAAAACGGCAACGAAAGTTGCCGTTTTTTTTGTCTTGATCCCCTATTTCCACGCGCCAGGGCTATACCGCCCTAAACCGTGAACCCCAACATCATCCCGGTGTCTTCATGTTCCAGCAGGTGGCAGTGGGCCATATAGGCAAACTCCTTCGGCGCCGGATGATCAAACTTCACTAATACTTCACTCACGTCCCCTTCCACACGAACGGTGTCTTTCCAGCCGCTACGATGCGCCGCTGGCGGCTTGCCGTTTTCGCTCAGGATGCGGAACTGGGTGCCGTGGATATGGAACGGATGCAGCATCATGTCGCCCTTGCCGGAGATGACCCAGCGTTCATACTCTCCTCTGGCGGCGGCAAACATCGGCACATTCATGTCGAAGGCTTTGCCGTTGATGCGGTTGGCGTTATGGAAATCAAACCCCTTAGCCGACGACATACCATGATTCATGCCGGACCCGTGGTTCATGTTGCTCATGTCGCCGTGGTGCATACCCCCCATGTCGCCCATCCCGCCGTGCCCCATCATGCCGTGATCCATTCCGGCCATCGCCTGATCGCCATATTTCTCCATCAGCGCCTGCATGCCCATCCTGTCAAGCATCGGATCCATCGACAGCTGGAGCTGACGCTGCGTCAGCCCCGTCAGGGACGGTAGCGCCGGCAGAGCGGCCAGGGTATCCAGCAGCTTACCTGAGGCAGGAATAACCAGCGGCTGGACGCGCAGTACCGGCTGTGGTTTATCGAAAGGCGCAATGGCCATGCCCATCTGGCTCACCGGCAGGGTCACCAGATCAAAAGGTTTACCGTCGCTGGTGTCCACCAGCACCTCAAAACGCTCCCCCATCAAGACCGGCAGTTCATTGACCTTCACCGGCTCCGCCAGCAGACCGCCGTCGCTGGCCACCACGTACAGCGGGCGCTTATCACTGGTCGCAAAATTGAGGGAACGGGCATTACAGCCGTTCAGCAAGCGCAGACGTAGCCAGCCGCGCGGGGCGGCATGTTCAGGATAGAGAGCGCCATTGGTCAACAGCGTATCGCCAAACCAGCCGACGGCGGCGCTCATGACATCCAGCTGATAATCAATTTCGCCAGCGGCGGTAAACTTCTTGTCCTGTACGATAACCGGTACATCATCGATTCCCCACTGCTTCGGCAACAGCAGGCGTCCGCTCTCTTCATCCTCGATCAGCACCAGCCCCGCCAGCCCCATCGCCACCTGCCGACCGGTGGTCCCGTGCTGATGGGGGTGAAACCAGCAGGTGGCCGCCCGTTGCGTTGGCGTGAAGCTCACCGTCCGAGTGGAGCCCGGGGCGATAACCCCCTGCGGTCCCCCGTCGACCTCGCCCGGTACCTCCAGACCATGCCAGTGCAGCGTGGTCTCTTCTGCCAGCTGGTTAGTAATGTCCACCGTGATGGTCTTCCCCTGCGTCAGCTGCAGCGCGGGCCCCAGCAGCGAGCCGTTATACCCCCAGGTGGTGGCGTTCATCGCGCCAAACTGCGTTTTGCCCGCCTGGATGGTCAGCGCGATACGGTTGCGCGCATCGGCCGTCAACAGCGACGGTACCGGCAGGGCCGGGCGACTGGCTGCAAAGACCGCACGGCTCCAAAGCGGTAACGCGCTGGCCATGCTGACCGCGGCGGTCAGTTTGAGGAAGTCTCGACGTTGCATATTCACATCCTTTTATTCTGCGGGCGAATATTTGAGCTTAAACCCTACCGTAACGGGAAGGTCAAGCAGAAGAGTGAGAATAAAGATCGGCGCTGTGTAAAGAAGTATGCTAATTTGAAGCGTCGGTGATCTAACGGTAGAAAAAATGAAGACGCTTTTCAGAACAATGGTACTCGGCAGCCTGCTTACTCTCTCCGCCAACAGCTACGCGCTCAGCGAATCCGAAGCGGAAGACATGGCTGATTTAACCGCGGTTTTTGTGTTTCTGAAAAACGACTGTGGCTACCAGAACCTGCCCAACACGCAGATCCGGCGCGCCCTGGTGTTCTTTGCCCAACAGAACCAGTGGGACCTGAGCAACTACGACAGCTACAACATGAAAGCGCTTGGCGAAGACAGCTATCGCGATCTCAGCGGCATTAACCTTCCGACGGCGAAAAAATGTAAAGCGCTGGCCCGCGATTCACTTAGCCTGCTGGCTTACGTCAAATAATTTCCCGCGCGGGCGGCAACGCGCCGCGCTTTTCCCCTCCTCACCCGCCTCTAATATTTACCATTATTATTTTATATAAAATAAACCTTATATATATCGCAATACATAAATCCAATAAATAAATTAAACCCGTACTAACAGCCTTTCCAGGAAAAAACAATAAAATATCCCTAATGATATATTGCAAAATAAAAAACAGCCTTTTAGAATCCGTTGAAAATATATCTACTTCATGGACTGAAATTGTGAATATCTCGCTGACTCTTCGTATTATTCCACTCGCCGCTATGTTATTAGCCGGCTGTAGCAATACCGCCTCTCGCCAGCAGGTAAAACCGCTCACCACTCCGCTAACGTCACAGCAGCAGGCAGAACAGGAGCGCGCGGCTAGCGAACAAGCGCGTATTGAATCCTGCCGACAGGCGCTGGACTCGCTAAAAGAGGTTAACCCACAGCAGGCAACCAAACTTAGCAATGACTTCAATGCCTTAGTGCGTGCGGCATCACAATACAACAGCGTGCGCGAGAAAGTGGCGGATCCCACCCGGCTTGGCATTGACTCCATGTATCAGTTTAAATCCATCAAACTATGCGCCGATATCCAGAAAACGCTGATCGATAGCCTGGTACAGCGGGGTGAAAGCAAACAGCCATGAACAGAGCCGCCACGCTGACCCTCAACGCGCCCCTGCTGATGCTCGTCGCGGCGCTGGCGCTTTCAACACCGTTCTTCGCCGGCGCCGCGCCGGCGTTTCTTGACTACGCCCAGCAGCAAACCCAGGCGCATGAAAAAAGCGATGCTGCAACCGCAAAGCAAACGTCAGGCGATCGTCAAAATGCGGATAATAAAAAAAAGACGCCTAATACCGCGCAATTGCAAAAAAGAATCGCCAGCCAGCAGGCGACCATTGAACAAAAAGATAAAACTATTCAGCAATTAAAAAAACAGCTTGCTAACACTCCGGCCACCGAAACCTCCATCGCGAATGAGCAAGCGGCATTAAATAACAAAATAAAAGAATTACAGGTCGCCTTAACCGCCGCCACCGCGAAAAATGAGGCGTTAATTAAAAAAGAAAGTACAGCCCAGAATACTATTCTGCAGCAAAATCAGGCCGCCGCGCTGCAGCAGATCCAACAATTAACGTCACAGCTTCAGAAAGCCGAAGCTGAAAATAAACGGCTCAGCGCCAGCCTCACCGCTCTGAATACGGATAAACAGACGCTCGCTACCCGGTTGGCCGCGATGGAAAAAGTGCAGCAGGCCGCTCCTGACCACGCAAAAGCCCTCGCCGCCGACAAGCAGTCGTTAACCACCCGGCTGGCCGTGATGGAAAAAGAGAAGCAGACCGCTCTCGAGCAGCTCAAAGCCCTTAACGCCGATAAGCAGTCGCTGGCTAACCGGCTCGCCGCGGCAGAGAAGACGCAGCAGACCGCCCTCGACCAGGTTAAAGCCCTTAACGCCGATAAGCAGTCGCTGACAAACCGGCTCGCCGCGGCAGAGAAGACGCAGCAGACCGCTCTTGATCAGGTCAAAGCCCTTAATGCCGATAAGCAGTCGCTGGCTAACCGGCTCGCCGCGGCGGAAAAAGCGCCATCGAGCCGCGCCGATGCCGCCGTGGCGGTAAAAGATGAGCCCTCCGAGACGGCGGCCATAGTGGCGGCCTATCGCCTGCAGGCGGACAAAGATAACGCCCAGCTGCGGATGAAAGAGGATGAAATCCAGCTGCTGCGGACGCAGCTGACGGTCCCGCCGAGAAATACCACCGGCAAAACCGCCGCCAAACTCAGCGCGCCAGGTGAACAGCAGGCTTACGCCATCGGCGCCTCGATGGGTACAGAGGCGCTTAATGTCCTCACGACTCGTCGCACTCAGGGGGTTAACGTCGACGCTGGCCTGGTGCTGCAGGGCATCGAAGATGCTTTCAGCGGCCAGCTTCGCCTCGGCGAACAGGAGCGTAACAAAGCGCTGTTTGACATTTCACAGCAGGTTTTCCAGAACCTGAATAAAATCGAGCAGAAAAACATCAGCGCCGGTCAGAAATACCAGCAGGCGTTTGCGCGCAAAAAAGGTGTGGTCTTCAAAGAGGGCGTCTACAGCCGTATCGATTACCCGGGTAAAGGAAAAATTAGCGGCAACGATCTGGTGACCGTGGTGATCAAAGAGATGCTGACGGACGGAACGGTGATCAATGATATGGAGACGAAAGATCAGGCGCTTACCCAGAAACTGGATGCCTATCCCCCGGTATTTCGCGGGCCGCTGAAGCGCCTGCAGAACCACGGCTCCGTGACGCTGGTCGTCCCGCCCGACAAAGCCTATGGCAGTAAAGGGTTGCCACCAAAGATCCCCCCAGGCGCCACCATGGTCTATTCCGTGCGGATAGTGGATAGCCAACCCGCGCCGACAAAATAGTCCCGTCCCCCCACCGCCCTCTCCGGGCGGTGCTGTTATTCCTGCCGCATTGCTGCAATAACCGCCGTGCATCCTCATCTATAGTTGTCTATGATGTTGCACTCGTTTTACGGGTGTAACAGATGTTAACGAAGGAGGAGCCTCACCGTGGCCGATAATCCACTGTGGCATGAAACGCTGCATGACCATTTTGGTCAGTACTTTAGCGTTGATAACGTGCTGTACCACGAAAAAACCGATCATCAGGATCTGATCATCTTTGACAACCGCGCCTTTGGCCGGGTGATGGCGCTGGATGGCGTCGTGCAAACCACCGAACGCGATGAGTTTATCTATCACGAAATGATGACCCACGTGCCGCTGCTGGCTCACGGCAACGCCAAGCATGTCCTGATCATCGGCGGCGGCGATGGCGCGATGCTGCGCGAAGTCTCTCGTCATCGCAGCATCGAAAGCATCACCATGGTGGAAATCGACGCCGGGGTGGTCTCATTCTGCCGCCAGTACCTGCCCAACCATAGCGCCGGCGCCTATGACGATCCGCGCTTTACGCTGGTAATTGATGATGGCGTCAATTTTGTTAACCAGACGACGCAAACGTTTGATGTGATCATTTCGGACTGTACCGACCCTATTGGCCCGGGGGAAAGCCTCTTCACCTCGGCTTTTTATGAAGGCTGCAAACGCTGCCTGAATCCGGGAGGGATTTTCGTTGCGCAGAACGGCGTCTGCTTCCTGCAGCAGGATGAAGCGGTCGGTAGCCATCGCAAACTGAGCCACTATTTTCGCGACGTCAGCTTCTACCAGGCGGCGATTCCGACCTATTACGGCGGGATAATGACCTTTGCCTGGGCGAGCGACAACGAGGCGCTGCGCCATCTTTCCAGCGAAATCATTCAGGCGCGCTTTCACAAAGCCAACCTGACCTGCCGTTACTACAATCCGGCAATCCATACGGCGGCCTTCGCCTTACCACAATATCTGCATGATGCTCTGTCCGCACCGTGAAGCGAAATAAGGGGGTGAACTAAATTGAAAAAATTGAAGCTGCACGGCTTTAACAACCTGACCAAAAGCCTGAGTTTTTGTATCTACGATATCTGTTACGCCAAAACGGCAGAAGAGCGCGACGGCTACATCGCCTATATCGACGAACTCTATAACGCCAATCGCCTGACAGAGATCCTGACCGAAACCTGCTCTATTATTGGCGCTAATATCCTGAATATCGCCCGCCAGGATTATGAACCCCAGGGCGCCAGCGTGACCATTCTGGTTAGCGAAGAGCCCGTCGACCCGCGGCTTATCGACCAGACCGAACACCCCGGCCCGCTACCTGAAACCGTGGTCGCCCATCTCGATAAAAGCCATATCTGCGTGCATACCTATCCGGAGAGCCACCCGGAAGGCGGTCTGTGCACCTTCCGCGCCGATATCGAAGTCTCTACCTGCGGGGTTATTTCACCGCTCAAAGCGCTGAATTATCTGATCCACCAGCTGGAATCGGACATTGTAACCATTGACTACCGCGTGCGCGGCTTTACCCGCGACATCAATGGGATGAAGCATTTTATCGATCATGAAATCAACTCAATTCAGAACTTTATGTCTGACGATATGAAGTCGCTGTATGACATGGTCGACGTCAACGTTTACCAGGAAAATATCTTCCATACCAAAATGTTGCTCAAGGAGTTTGACCTTAAGCACTACATGTTCCATACCCGACCGGAAGAGTTGACCGCTGAAGAGCGCAAGGTCATTACCGACCTGCTGTGGAAAGAGATGCGCGAGATTTACTACGGCCGCAATATTCCTGCCGTGTAATGCCTCAAATGCCCGGCGGCGCTTGTGCTTGCCGGGCCTGGGTTCTGCGCCGGCTGGTAGCCGGGGCAAGGTACTCGTCGCGACCCGGGGATGTGCCCTGCGCACGCGACGCTTAGCAAGGCTACGCTTTTCCGCAGCCCGGCGCAAAATAAGTCATCAACGCTGCTGCATAAACTCACGATAGGCGGCAACTACCTGCAGGAAATCCTCAATGCCGCACAGAGAGAGGCTTTCTTCATCGTAGTAGCTCATCCCCTCCTCGATTTCGTCGCCGGAAAATTCCAGCTGATTGGCGCGGATCATCACCTCTTCGCCATCCAGCCACAGCGTATATTCATGTCCGGCACGCTGCCAGGAACGTTCACTGCCTTTCACGGTGCGCGCAGCCTGCTCCACTTCGTCAAGCAGAGCAAGATTGTCTTTCACCTCCTCGTTGAACCAGTGGCCAATCGCCTCGTGATCCATCGACATTCGCACCTTTACCACTCCGGTAATATCGCGCAGAAATTCGTAGTCCATAGTCTTTTCCTCTGCAAGGGCAATGCGTCACCGCTGCACTGTACCCATGGAGTAATTATCGCAGCAGACCGAAAGAAAAAAAGCGTAACAGGCAGGAGGTTTAGAAATAAAAATGCCCGGTGATGCAATGTTCACCGGGCATTGAGGAGTTTGTAGCCAAACGGTCAGCTGGGCTGACCGAATGGTTTTACACCGCGGTCTGGAAGATCACGCCGTCAGCTTTTTCAGTGTACTGATCCAGCTGGTTGAAGTTCAGATAGCGATAGGTATCTTCCGCTGTCTTATCCACCTGCGCCACGAAGGTCTGGTACTCTTCCGGCGTCGGCAGTTTACCGAGCAGAGAAGCTACCGCCGCCAGTTCGGCAGAGGCCAGATAGACGTTAGCGCCGGTACCTAAACGGTTCGGGAAGTTACGGGTAGAGGTGGAAACCACCGTCGCGCCGTCGGCCACGCGCGCCTGGTTACCCATACACAGGGAACAGCCAGGGATTTCGATACGCGCCCCGCTCTTACCAAATACGCTGTAGTAACCTTCTTCGGTCAGCTGCGCGGCGTCCATACGGGTTGGCGGCGCCACCCACAGGCGAGTCGGCAACTGGCCTTTGTGGCTGTCCAGCAGCTTACCGGCGGCACGGAAGTGGCCGATGTTGGTCATGCAGGAGCCGATGAACACTTCGTCGATTTTCTCGCCCTGTACGTCAGACAGCAGGCGGGCATCGTCCGGATCGTTCGGCGCGCACAGAATCGGCTCTTTGATATCCGCCAAATCGATGTCGATCACTGCCGCGTATTCCGCGTCAGCATCGGCTTCCAGCAGCTGCGGATCCGCCAGCCATTTCTCCATGCCCTGGATACGACGCTCCAGGGTACGGCGGTCGCCGTAGCCTTCGGCGATCATCCACTTCAGCAGGACGATGTTGGAGTTCAGATACTCAACGATCGGCTCTTTGTTCAGCTTGATGGTGCAACCTGCAGCAGAACGTTCAGCGGAGGCATCGGTCAGCTCGAACGCCTGCTCCACTTTCAGATCCGGCAGACCTTCAATCTCAAGGATGCGGCCAGAGAAGATGTTTTTCTTACCTTTCTTCTCAACGGTCAGCAGGCCCTGCTTGATGGCGTACAGCGGGATCGCGTGGACCAGGTCGCGCAGCGTAATGCCCGGCTGCATTTTACCTTTGAAACGCACCAGCACCGATTCCGGCATATCCAGCGGCATCACGCCGGTCGCGGCGGCGAAGGCCACCAGACCAGAGCCCGCCGGGAAGGAGATACCGATGGGGAAACGGGTATGGGAGTCGCCGCCGGTACCCACGGTATCCGGCAGCAGCATGCGGTTCAGCCAGGAGTGGATAACGCCATCGCCCGGACGCAGCGAGACGCCGCCGCGGTTCATAATGAAGTCCGGCAGAGTATGGTGCGTGGTGACGTCAACCGGCTTCGGATAGGCTGCGGTGTGGCAGAAGGACTGCATCACCAGGTCAGCGGAGAAGCCCAGGCACGCCAGGTCTTTCAGTTCATCACGGGTCATTGGACCGGTGGTGTCCTGAGAACCGACGGAGGTCATTTTCGGCTCGCAGTAGGCGCCCGGACGGATACCGGCAACGCCGCAGGCGCGGCCAACCATTTTCTGCGCCAGAGAGAAGCCGCGGGTGCTTTCCGCCACGTCTTTCGCCTGACGGAAGACATCGCTGTGCGGCAGACCCAGCGCTTCGCGCGCTTTGGTAGTCAAACCGCGACCAATGATCAGCGGGATACGGCCGCCGGCGCGCACTTCATCGATCAGCACATCGGTTTTCAGCTCGAAGCTGGCCAGCAGTTCGTTGGTTTCGTGGTTACGCACTTCGCCTTTGAACGGGTAAACGTCAATCACGTCGCCCATGTTCAGGTTTGACACATCCACTTCGATAGGCAGCGCGCCCGCATCTTCCATGGTGTTGAAGAAGATTGGCGCGATTTTGCCGCCCAGGCACAGGCCGCCGCCACGCTTGTTCGGCACGTTCGGGATATCGTCGCCCATAAACCACAGCACCGAGTTGGTGGCCGATTTACGTGAAGAGCCGGTCCCGACCACGTCGCCAACGTAGGCCAGCGGGTAGCCTTTCTGCTGCAGGGCTTCGATCTGTTTGATCGGGCCAACCACGCCCGGCTGATCCGGTTCAATGCCTTCGCGGGCGTTTTTCAGCATCGCCAGGGCGTGCAGCGGGATATCCGGACGCGACCAGGCATCCGGCGCCGGAGACAGGTCATCGGTGTTCGTTTCGCCAGTCACCTTGAAAACGGTAACGGTGATTTTTTCTGCCAGCTGCGGGCGGTTCAGGAACCACTCAGCGTCGGCCCAGGATTGCATGACCTGTTTTGCGTGCTCGTTACCTGCTTTCGCTTTCTCTTCCACGTCGTAGAAGTTATCGAACATAAGCAGAGTATGGGAGAGCGCTTTCGCGGCGATCGGCGCCAGTTTCGCGTCGTCCAGGGCATCGATCAGCGGGTGGATATTGTAACCGCCCTGCATGGTGCCCAGCAGTTCAACGGCTTTTTCAGGGGTAACCAGGGGGGAGGACGCTTCGCCTTTGGCGATCGCGGCAAGGAATCCAGCTTTAACATAGGCGGCTTCGTCAACGCCCGGCGGTACACGATTAATCAGCAGGTCTAACAGGAATTCTTCTTCGCCCGCAGGCGGGTTTTTCAGCAGTTCTACCAGCGCGGCCATTTGGGTTGCATCTAAGGGTTTGGCAACAATCCCCATGGCGGCACGCTCAGCTACGTGCTTACGGTATTCTTCTAGCACGACGGTTCTCCTCGCTTCTCATTGTCATAATGCGGCCTACACGTCTTCAATCAATCTGCTTCGGTATTGGCAGTTTGCCGCCTTGACGCATCTTGAAGGATTTAGTGGCTGGGCGATTTTCTTCACGCTCCTGTGAGACAGCAGTTTGTAGGGTAAATGCCCGATACCGCGTCGGCAGCATAGCAGGATTTTTGAAAGGTGTTAATCTGTTTACAAAAAAGCAACATTAAAATTTAGCTGAATCGTTAAGGGCAGGATATTGCAGGCTTTCTGTTCAAATCCCGCGACAAAAATTCCTTTCCATGTACAACGCCATGGGCCGATCCCAACAATCATCAATAAAAAGCCATACCGCTTACTTATACTCAGCAAACGCGCCGTTTTCGCCGATACTTTAGCGAGATGGGTTACTTTTTGGGTCAGGAGCTTCTATGTCACTGCCGTTCAAACCCCATATTATCGCCCTGCTCTGTAGCGCTGGTTTACTCGCGGCGGCGGGAACACTCTATGTGCAAAGCCGTACTCCAGAGACGGTCACTGAGCCGACGGCGCAGGCTGCGCCGGCACCCACTCCAGCCACACAGCCAGTCGCCGCGCAGCCGGTAGCCACCACCTACACCCAGGCGCAGATTGATCAGTGGGTTGCCCCCATCGCGCTCTATCCGGACAGTCTGCTGTCGCAGGTGCTGATGGCCTCCACCTACCCGGACAACGTCATGCAGGCGGTGCAGTGGTCCCAGGATAATCCCTCCATGAAAGGGGATGCCGCCGTTCAGGCTGTTGCCAGCCAGCCGTGGGATCCCAGCGTCAAATCGCTTGTCGCTTTCCCGGCCCTGCTGGCGATGATGGGCGAGAATCCGCCCTGGGTGGAAAATCTGGGTAATGCGTTTTTGGCCCAGCCGCATGATGTGATGGACTCGGTGCAGCGTCTGCGTGCCATCGCCCAGCAGACAGGGACGCTGAAATCTACGCCGCAGCAAAAAGTGATTGTCGCCGCAGCGGCGCCTGCGCCGGCCTCCACCTCGAAAAGCAGCACGGTAACAACGTCAACGACCAGCGCGGCGGCGCCCGCACCGACGCAGGTCATAAAAATAGAACCGACCGATCCACAGGTGGTCTATGTTCCCAACTACAACCCCTCCACCGTCTATGGTACCTGGCCGAACAGCGCCTATCCTCCGGTCTATCTGCCGCCGCCTCCCGGGGAGCAGTTTACCGATAGCTTCGTCAAAGGCTTCGGTTACAGCCTGGGCGTGGCGACCACCTGGGCGCTGTTCAGCAGCATCGACTGGGATGATGATGACCACCACCATCACGATGACGACTACCACCGCGGCGATTACTCGCATAACGGCGATAACATCAATATCAATGTGAATAACTTTAACCGCATTACCGGACAAAACCTGCCGGGCGACCGCGTAAACTGGCAGCACAACCCCGCCTATCGCGGTCACGTGCCATACCCCGATAATACCGTCGCCCAGCGCTTTCATCAGACCAACGTATCCGGCGGACTGAGCGCGACCCAGCATGCGCCGGTCGATCGTGAGACGCAGCGCCAGGCGGCGATGGCCCAGCTTCAGCAGCGCAGCGCGCCGACCGCCACGGCGGGCAACCTGGCGGCAAACACCGCCTCGCGCGATGCCCAGCGTCAGGCGGCCTCGGCGCAGTTGAAACAAGCCACCCAGCGCAGCAACTACCGCGGTTACGACAGCGAGCCGACATCGACCCAGCAGCGTCGAGACGCGGCGAAAGCGCAGTTGAAAAAACCGACGCCGCAGCAACAGCAGCGTAGGGAAACCATTAAGAGCCGCGAGCAGAATACTACACCGCAGCAGCAACAGCGCCGGCAGCAGCTCCAGTCCGCCACGCCAGCCCAGCGTCAGCAGACGGTCAGTCATCTGCGCGCCAGCGCCCTTAGCGGCAACGAAAGCCGCGCCCCCTCCTGGCAAGCGCAGCAGGAACGGGGACGGCAGAGTCGTCAGTTTTCCAGCGTAAACCGCGAGCAGCGCGACGGCGCCAGAGAGCGTCTTTCTGAACACCATGAACTACGCCGCCGCTGAGGATGAGCAGAATGAGAAACCCATTACCAATTGCCCTGTTCACGTTAATGCTGTCGCCGCTTGCCGCCTTCGCCCAGCAGCAGTATGCCACCCCCGAGCAGGCCGCAAGCGCGCTGGCCGAGGCGATCGGCCAGCAAAATGATGCGGCGCTGAGTGAAGTGCTTGGCGATAACTGGCAGCATTTTTTACCCCCCGACGGGATCGACCCCACTGCCGTCGACCGCTTCCAGCGCGACTGGCAGGTGAAACATGTGATTGTGCAGCAGGGTGAAAAAGCCTGGCTCGACGTCGGTAGCGAAGCATGGCGGCTGCCAGTCCCCATCGTCAAAGCATCCCAGGGCTGGCGCTTTGATATGGCCGCTGGCGAAGAAGAGATCCTCACCCGCGCTATCGGCCGTAATGAACTGTCGGCGATAGCCGCCATGCATGCCTACGTTGACGCCCAGCAGGATTACTATCAACTGAACCACCGCTGGGCGCAGAAAATCATCAGTAGCGAAGGCAAAAAAGATGGTCTGTACTGGCCCACCTCGCCGGGCGAAGCGCCAAGTCCGCTTGGGCCAGCCTTTAGCCCGACGGTTCCCGGCAGCGGCTACCATGGCTACCGCTTCCGCATTATCACCGGTAGAGATGAGCAGAGCGTCGCCTTGCTGGCGTGGCCGGTGGCGTGGGGGGAAACCGGCGTGATGAGCTTTATGATCGATCAGCACGATACCGTTTATCAGGCCAATCTCGGTGAAGAGAGCGCGGCAAAGGCCCAGGCGATAACGCGCTTTGCCCCCGACGCTGACGCCGGCTGGCAGGTGGTCAACCCATAAAAAACGCCCGGTTACGTACACGCAACCGGGCGTTTTCATTCGCTTAGCCCTGGTGGGGCATCAGCGACGGATCGCCGGCAAAGGCTGGTTTTGTACTGGACAATGCCGATTCGTCAGCGCTGATGCTGCCGGAATTCGCCGCCCATACTCCTTCACTGGTCTTGGTCACTTGCTGATGCTGAGCATTCAGATCCTGGCCCATCGCCGCAATATGGGTCGTTTCCGTACCACCGCTGTTATCCGCCCACGGAATCGTGGCGTCAGCCGCGCAGGCGACACCGGATAAGCACGCTGCTGCGACCAGCGCTGTAGTTAAAAAGCGTTTCATCACACACCTCATTGATATCGTTAACTACCTATAAGTTTACAAAGTGACTATTTACAAAGTATGTATGAGGTGTAGCGGTTTATGAATAGCGACATAGTTCTAAACATCAGGCATAAAAAAAGCGGCTCCGGGAGCCGCTTATGCTTTTTGCCTGAAAGGAAAAGTTACTTTTTCTTCGCTTTGGCATTCGGCAGGTCGGTGATGCTGCCTTCGAAAACTTCTGCCGCCAGGCCAACAGACTCGTGCAGAGTCGGGTGAGCGTGGATAGTCAGCGCGATGTCTTCAGCGTCACAGCCCATCTCGATAGCCAGGCCGATCTCACCCAGCAGCTCGCCGCCGTTGGTGCCGACAATCGCGCCACCGATAACACGGTGGGTCTCTTTGTCGAAGATCAGTTTGGTCATGCCGTCTGCGCAGTCGGAAGCGATAGCACGGCCGGAAGCAGCCCACGGGAAGGTGGCGGTTTCGTAGCTGATGCCTTTCTCTTTCGCTTCTTTCTCGGTCAGACCGACCCATGCCACTTCTGGCTCGGTGTAGGCGATCGATGGGATCACTTTCGGATCGAAGTAGTGCTTCAGGCCGGAGATAACTTCTGCGGCAACGTGACCTTCGTGGACGCCTTTGTGCGCCAGCATCGGCTGACCGACGATATCGCCGATAGCAAAGATGTGCGGCACGTTGGTGCGCATTTGTTTGTCAACGCGGATGAAGCCACGATCGTCAACTTCCACGCCCGCTTTGCCTGCGTCGAGGTTTTTACCGTTCGGTACGCGGCCGATAGCCACCAGCACGGCGTCGTAACGCTGTGCTTCCGCCGGCGCTTTTTTGCCTTCCATGGAAACATAAATACCGTCTTCTTTTGCTTCAACGGCAGTCACTTTGGTTTCCAGCATCAGGTTGAATTTCTTGCTGATGCGTTTGGTGAAGACTTTCACCACATCTTTATCGGCAGCCGGGATGACCTGGTCGAACATTTCAACCACGTCGATCTCTGAACCCAGCGCATGGTATACGGTACCCATTTCCAGACCGATGATACCGCCGCCCATGACCAGCATGCGTTTCGGCACAGATTTCAGCTCCAGGGCGTCGGTGGAGTCCCATACGCGCGGATCTTCATGCGGAATAAATGGCAGTTGAATCGGACGGGAGCCCGCCGCGATGATGGCGTTGTCGAAGTTGATCACGGTTTTGCCGTTTTCGCCTTCCACTTCCAGGGTGTTAGCGCCGGTGAATTTACCCAGACCGTTAACCACCTTCACTTTACGCCCTTTGGCCATGCCAGCCAGACCACCGGTCAGCTGAGTGATGACTTTTTCTTTCCAGGTGCGGATCTTGTCAATGTCAGTTTTCGGTTCGCCGAAAACGATGCCGTGTTCGGCCAGCGCTTTCGCTTCTTCGATAACTTTTGCCACGTGCAGCAGCGCTTTAGAAGGGATACAACCCACGTTCAGGCACACCCCACCGAGGGTGCTGTAACGTTCTACGATGACGGTTTCCAGACCTAAATCAGCGCAACGGAAGGCTGCAGAGTAGCCTGCAGGACCTGCCCCAAGTACCACGACCTGAGTTTTGATTTCAGTACTCATCATGACCTCTGTAATTTATATCCGGCGGGTCTGACGCTATTATTTTTACGCCCAAGTCCACCGGGACGTTCTATCCGCGTGTATTTTACAAAATTGTTAACAATTTTTAAACAACAAACGGCAAACGATTTTGTCCTTTGTTGCTGATAATCCCAAACAGCCTGAGGTTATCAGAAAAAAGCCGGCCGTCAGGCCGGCTTTTTCAATTACATCACCAGGCGGCGAATGTCGCTCAGGGTGTTGTTGATGATGGTAATGAAGCGGGCACCATCAGCACCGTCGATGACGCGGTGGTCGAAGGACAGAGAGATCGGCAGCATCAGACGCGGCACGAACTCTTTACCATTCCATACCGGCTCCATCGCGGACTTAGACACGCCGAGGATGGCCACTTCCGGCGCATTAACAATCGGCGCGAAGTGGGTGGTACCCAGGCCGCCGATGCTGGAGATGGTGAAGCAACCGCCCTGCATTTCGCCCGCCGTCAGTTTGCCATCGCGCGCTTTCTTCGAGATGGTGGTCAGTTCACGAGACAGCTCGGTGATGCTCTTCTTGTTCACGTCTTTAAAGACCGGAACCACCAGACCGTTCGGGGTATCCACCGCCACACCGATGTTGATGTATTTCTTCAGCGTCAGACGCTGACCATCTTCGGAGAGCGAGCTGTTGAAGCGCGGCATCTGCTCAAGCGCAGCGGCCACGGCTTTCATGATGAAGACAACCGGGGTGAATTTCACGTCCAGTTTACGCTTCTCAGCTTCGGCGTTCTGCTGCTTACGGAACGCTTCCAGATCGGTGATATCGGTTTTATCGAAGTGGGTAACGTGCGGGATCATGACCCAGTTACGGCTCAGGTTGGCACCAGAGATTTTCTGGATACGGCCCAGCTCCACTTCTTCGATTTCACCGAACTTGCTGAAGTCAACCTTCGGCCATGGCAGCATGCCCGGGATACCGCCGCCAGCGGCAGCAGCAGGCGCCGCTTCAGCACGCTTAACAGCGTCTTTCACGTAAGCCTGAACGTCTTCGCGCAGGATACGACCTTTACGGCCGGTGCCTTTCACTTTCGCCAGGTTAACGCCGAACTCGCGCGCCAGACGGCGAATCAGCGGAGTGGCGTGGACGTAAGCGTCGTTTTCAGCGAATTCGGTTTTACCTTCCGCTTTCGCAGCCGGTGCCGCGGCAGGCTTAGCGGCCTGAGCCGGAGCTGCAGCCGGTGCCGGCGCAGCCGCCTGAGCCGGTGCGGCGGCAGGCGCAGCGCCTTCCACTTCGAAGACCATGATCAGGGAGCCGGTTTTGACTTTATCGCCGGTGCTGATTTTGATCTCTTTGACGGTGCCCGCGAACGGCGCCGGCACTTCCATAGACGCTTTGTCGCCTTCGACGGTGATCAGGGACTGCTCAGCAGCCACTTTATCGCCGACTTTTACCATCACTTCGGTCACTTCAACTTCGTCGCCGCCGATGTCCGGTACGTTAACGTCTTTCGCACCGCCAGCCGCAGCTGGAGCAGCCGCCGCCGGAGCAGCAGCCTGAGCAGGTGCGGCAGCAGGCGCAGCGCCCGCCACTTCGAAGATCATGATCAGGGAGCCGGTGGACACTTTATCGCCGGTGTTGATCTTGATCTCTTTCACGGTACCCGCGAACGGCGCCGGCACTTCCATCGAGGCTTTATCGCCTTCGACGGTGATCAGAGACTGCTCAGCCGCAACGGTATCGCCCACTTTCACCAGAATTTCAGTGACTTCAACTTCGTCACCGCCGATGTCCGGCACGTTCACTTCTTTCGCTGCCGCGGCAGCTGCTGGAGCAGCGGCGGCCGGAGCGGCTTCTTTCTTCTCTTCCTGCGCAGGTGCAGCTGCTGCACCGTCGGCGGAATCGAATATCATGATAAGTGCGCCGGTCTCGGTTTTATCGCCGACGGAGACTTTAATCTCTTTCACGACGCCAGCCTGCGGAGACGGGACTTCCATAGAGGCTTTATCGCCTTCTACGGTGATCAGCGACTGTTCAGCTTCAACTTTGTCGCCCACTTTGACCAGGATCTCGGTGATTTCAACTTCATCAGCCCCGATGTCCGGTACTTTGATTTCGATAGCCATTATTCTTTTACCTCTTACGCCAGACGCGGGTTAACTTTTTCTGCATCGATGTTGAATTTGGTAATTGCGTCCGCAACCACTTTCTTATCGATTTCACCACGTTTAGCCAGTTCGCCCAGCGCTGCAACGACCACATAGGAAGCATCGACTTCGAAGTGGTGACGCAGGTTTTCACGGCTGTCGGAACGACCGAAGCCATCGGTACCCAGTACGCGGTAATCGTCAGCCGGTACGTAGGTACGAACCTGCTCGGCGAACAGTTTCATATAGTCAGTGGATGCCACTGCCGGAGCGTCGTTCATCACCTGAGCGATGTACGGCACGCGCGGGGTTTCCAGCGGGTGCAGCATGTTCCAGCGTTCGCAATCCTGGCCATCACGCGCCAGTTCGGTGAAGGAGGTGACGCTGTACACGTCAGAGCCCACGCCGTAGTCTTTCGCCAGGATCTGCGCTGCTTCACGGACGTGACGCAGGATAGAACCGGAGCCCAGCAGCTGAACTTTACCTTTGCTACCTTCGATGGTTTCGAGTTTGTAGATACCTTTGCGGATACCTTCCTCGGCGCCTTCCGGCATGGCCGGCATGTGGTAGTTTTCGTTCAGGGTAGTGATGTAGTAGTAAACGTTCTCTTGTTTCTCACCGTACATACGCTCCAGGCCGTCATGCATGATGACCGCCACTTCGTAGGCGTAGGAGGGATCGTAAGAGATACAGTTCGGGATAGTCAGAGACTGAATATGGCTGTGGCCATCTTCGTGCTGCAGACCTTCGCCGTTCAGCGTCGTACGACCGGAAGTACCACCAATCAGGAAGCCGCGAGCCTGCTGGTCGCCAGCCTGCCAGCACAGGTCACCGATACGCTGGAACCCGAACATCGAGTAGTAGATGTAGAACGGGATCATCGGCAGGTTGTTGGTGCTGTAAGAGGTCGCCGCAGCCAGCCAGGATGCGCCTGCGCCCAGCTCGTTGATCCCTTCCTGCAGGATCTGACCTTTCTCGTCTTCTTTGTAGTATGCAACCTGCTCACGGTCCTGCGGGGTGTACTGCTGGCCGTTCGGGCTGTAGATACCGATCTGACGGAACAGACCTTCCATACCGAAAGTACGCGCTTCGTCGGCGATGATCGGCACGAGGCGGTCTTTGATGGATTTGTTCTTCAGCATCACGTTCAGGGCACGAACGAACGCGATAGTGGTAGAGATCTCTTTATTCTGCTCTTCCAGCAGCGGGCGGAAATCTTCCAGCGTCGGCAGCTCCAGCTTCTCAGTGAAGTTCGGCTGACGGCTCGGCAGATAGCCGTGCAGTTTCTGACGCTGAGCGTGCAGATAGGTGTGCTCTTCGGAACCTTCCGGGAAGGTGACGTACGGCAGTTTTTCCAGATCGGCATCGGCAACCGGCACGTTGAAACGATCGCGGACGTAGCGAACGCCGTCCATGTTCATTTTCTTAACCTGGTGAGCGATGTTCTTACCTTCAGCAGTGTCACCCATGCCGTAACCTTTGATGGTATGGGCGAGGATAACGGTCGCTTTGCCTTTGGTTTCCTGCGCTTTTTTCAGAGCAGCATAAACTTTCTTCGGATCGTGGCCACCGCGGTTCAGGGCCCAAATCTGCTCGTCAGTCCAGTCGGCAACCAGCGCAGCGGTCTCCGGATATTTACCGAAGAAGTGCTCGCGCACATAAGCGCCGTCTTTGGATTTAAAGGTCTGGTAATCGCCGTCAACGGTTTCTTCCATCAGCTGAATCAGCTTACCGCTGGTGTCTTTACGCAGCAGCTCATCCCAACGACCGCCCCAGATAACCTTGATAACGTTCCAGCCAGCGCCCGCGAAGATGCCTTCCAGTTCGTTAATGATTTTGCCGTTACCGGTGACCGGACCGTCAAGACGCTGCAGGTTACAGTTGATAACGAACACCAGGTTGTCGAGCTTCTCACGGGTCGCGATGGTGATCGCGCCTTTAGATTCCGGCTCGTCCATCTCACCGTCGCCCAGGAACGCGTAAACGGTTTGTTTGGAGGTGTCTTTCAGACCACGGTGTTCCAGATATTTCAGGAATTTAGCCTGATAAATCGCCCCGATTGGGCCCAGGCCCATAGAAACGGTCGGGAACTGCCAGAATTCCGGCATCAGTTTCGGGTGCGGATAAGAGGACAGACCTTTACCGTGAACTTCCTGACGGAAGTTGTTCATCTGCTCTTCAGTCAGACGACCTTCCAGGAACGCACGCGCATAAACGCCCGGAGAGATGTGACCCTGGAAGTACACCAGGTCGCCGCCATCCTGCTCATTGCGTGCGCGGAAGAAGTGGTTGAAGCACACTTCGTAGAAGGTTGCGGAAGACTGGAAAGAAGCCATGTGGCCGCCCAGTTCGAGATCTTTTTTCGATGCGCGCAGAACGGTCATGATGGCGTTCCAGCGGATCGCAGAACGGATACGACGTTCCAGATCCAGATTACCCGGATATTCCGGCTCATCTTCAACGGCAATAGTGTTGACGTAACCGCCGGTTGATGCGCCAGCAGCCACTTTCACCCCGCCTTTGCGGGCTTCAGAAAGGAGTTGATCAATAAGATACTGAGCGCGCTCAACACCTTCTTCACGGATGACCGATTCGATCGCCTGTAGCCAGTCGCGAGTTTCGATCGGATCCACGTCATTTGGTAAACGTTCTGACATGGGGGGTATTCCTTATCTATCTAATCGTTGATTAATCTGGAACCTGTCCCATTGAACTCTTCGTTCTTCACCGTTGAACAACCAAAAATTCAATAAGACAGGTTCTGCGTTTAGTTGCCGCGCTCTAAAAATGGCGCTTAAGAACCGGAGTTCTCGTCCTTTCGTTGCTGTAAACGACGCAGCGAGCGTTCTCTACGACTCTGCTCACGGCTACGGTCCAGCAAAATTTCCTCAATGAACGCCAGGTGACGGTGCGACGCCTCACGCGCCTGCTCCGGCTCCCCGGCCATTATCGCCTCGAAAATGCGAGTGCGATGGTTGCTGACCAACGGGAGCATTTCCCGGCGGGCATACAGCAATTCAAAGTTCTGACGCACGTTTTGCGCCAGCATCGGCTCCATACACCTTAGCAGATGGAGCAAAACCACATTGTGTGCCGCCTCGGTGACGGCGATTTGGTACTGGACGACGGCGCCGGACTCAGCGTCCAGATCGCCCGACTGCTGAGCCCGCTCAATAGCCTGATGCAGCTCGCGGATACGGTCGCGATCTTCATCATTGCTGCGCAGCGCCGCGTAATAAGCTGCAATGCCTTCCAGCGCGTGACGGGTCTCAAGCAGATCGAATTGGGATTCAGGGTGATCGGACAGCAGCTCGACCAGCGGATCGCTGAAGCTCTGCCACAGGCGGCTCTGAACAAACGTTCCACCTCCCTGACGACGAAGCAACAGGCCCTTGGCTTCGAGGCGTTGAATCGCCTCACGCAGCGAGGGGCGGGAAACGTCGAACTGTTTAGCCAGTTCGCGTTCAGGCGGGAGTTTTTCACCGGGGCGCAAGGTCCCCTCAAGGATCAGAAACTCCAGCTGCTGCTCTATCACATCGGATAATTTTGGTTGGCGGATTTTGCTGTAGGCCATATTCCCTGTCTCTGCCATTAGCCCGGAGTCAATTGGTCTTACCAATTTAAAGTTCGTAGCGCTAAAGTAACAAAGTATTCACCTTCTGTCCATACAGGTTTTGATTGAAATCAGTAAACGACGGACATTTTAACAACCTTACAGAAATAACATTTCAGAAATGTAACCTTGCACAAATGTTATGTTTACTCATAAAGAGGTAGCATTAACTTAATGGAAACGAAAAATTACGCTATCTGAACCGATTCAACGACCCAATAAATGAATATAAAGACAATATCATTGAATAAATAATCAGAAAGAAGCAGTGCGTCGGAATAATACAGAATGTGTCTATTGATGTCTTTTTAGACACATGGTCATCATCCCTTCATAAAGCAGGTGCATTCAAACGCGCTTACCACTATTCTCCCTGAGACGAAAGGCCTTTTTCTTAATTACCGCACCGCCTTCCGTAAACAAAACAATACAGAAACGGAAGTCGTTAAATACACAAACACAACAATATGTGCGCGCCATCACTCAGGTAAAAAGTGGGCCACGTCGCCCAAATTTTCGCTGGCTATGCTTTCTGGCAGGGACAGCAGTGAAGCAGCAACCTGACGGATGACGTACACAAAAAATAACCACACACGAGGTTTCATATGGAAGGTCAACAGCACGGCGATCGGCTGAAGCGCGGCCTGAAAAACCGCCACATCCAGCTCATCGCGCTGGGCGGGGCTATCGGCACCGGCCTGTTTCTGGGGAGCGCGTCCGTCATTCAGTCCGCCGGCCCGGGTATCATTCTTGGTTACGCGATTGCCGGTTTTATCGCCTTTCTGATCATGCGTCAGCTGGGCGAAATGGTGGTGGAAGAGCCGGTAGCCGGTTCGTTTAGCCACTTTGCTTATAAATACTGGGGCGGCTTTGCCGGCTTCGCCTCCGGCTGGAACTACTGGGTGCTGTATGTCCTGGTGGCCATGGCGGAACTCACTGCCGTCGGCAAATATATCCAGTTCTGGTGGCCGGAAATCCCGACCTGGGCCTCAGCGGCGGTCTTCTTCATCGCCATCAACGCCATTAACCTGACCAACGTGAAAGTGTTCGGGGAAATGGAGTTCTGGTTTGCCATTATCAAAGTGGTCGCCGTTGTGGCGATGATTTTGTTCGGCGGCTGGCTGCTGTTCAGCGGCAACGGCGGCCCGCAGGCGACGGTACGTAACCTCTGGGATCAAGGCGGGTTCCTGCCGCACGGCTTTACCGGGCTGGTAATGATGATGGCGATCATCATGTTCTCCTTCGGCGGTCTGGAGCTGGTGGGTATCACCGCGGCGGAAGCGGATAACCCGGAGCAAAGCATCCCGAAAGCCACTAACCAGGTTATCTACCGTATCCTGATCTTCTATGTTGGCTCGCTGGCGGTCCTGCTCTCGCTTCTGCCGTGGACGCGTGTGACTGCGGACACCAGTCCGTTCGTCCTGATTTTCCATGAGCTTGGCGATACGCTGGTGGCAAACGCCCTCAACGTAGTGGTGCTGACGGCGGCCCTGTCGGTGTATAACAGCTGTGTCTACTGCAACAGCCGTATGCTGTTCGGTCTTGCCCAGCAGGGGAACGCACCGAAAGCGCTGCTCAGCGTCGACAAACGCGGCGTGCCGGTGAATACCATTCTCGTCTCCGCCGTGGTCACCGCCCTGTGTGTGCTGATCAACTACCTGGCGCCGGAATCCGCATTTGGCCTGCTGATGGCGCTGGTAGTCTCCGCCCTGGTGATCAACTGGGCGATGATCAGCCTCGCGCATATCAAATTCCGTCGCGCCAAACAGCAGCAGGGGGTCACCACTCGCTTCCCCGCCCTCTTCTACCCGCTGGGTAACTGGGTGTGCCTGCTGTTTATGGCCGCGGTGCTGGTAATTATGCTGATGACCCCGGGGATGGCGATTTCCGTTTGGCTGATCCCGGTATGGATCGCCGTGCTGGGCGTGGGCTATCTGTTTAAACAGAAAGCCGCCGCCACCATAAAAGCACAATAATACATCTCATCAATAATTCTCTTTGCTCTGCGCCCCCTCCCTGAATGACGGGCGCAGAGCATTGTTATCTGCTTCACACTTTCCCCTCCATAGCTTTTTTATCCATATCGTCAACGCGTTCCTGCAACGTAATTCTCTCGATAGCAGCCAATAATTCTCTCCATACTGCAACGGAGAGACCGCACATGGCAGACAATAGACTTTCAATAAAAGAAAAGATTGGTTATGGGATGGGGGATGCCGGATGCAATATCATCTTTGGCGCCATCATGCTGTTTGTTAACTATTTTTATACCGATATTTTCGGTCTGGCGCCGGCGCTGGTGGGCGTACTGCTGCTGTCGGTGCGCGTCATCGATGCGGTGACCGACCCGATCATGGGCGCCCTCGCCGACCGCACCCGCAGTAAATATGGCCGCTTTCGTCCATGGCTGCTGTGGATTGCTTTCCCCTACGCCCTGTTCAGCGTCCTGATGTTCACCACTCCTGAGTGGACCTATAACAGCAAAGTCATCTATGCGTTTGTCACCTACTTTCTGCTGTCGATTACCTATACCGCGATTAACATCCCCTACTGCTCGCTGGGAACGGTGATGACCGCCGATCCGAAAGAGCGCGTTGCCTGCCAGTCTTATCGTTTCGTGATGGTGGGTATCGCCACGCTGTTGCTGTCATTAACGCTGCTGCCAATGGCCGACTGGTTCGGCGGCGCCGATAAAGCGAAGGGCTATCAGATGGCGATGACCGTGCTGGCCTTCATCGGCATGTGTATGTTCCTGTTCTGCTTCGCTACCGTACGCGAACGCATCCACCCGGCGGTACAGACCAATGATGAACTGAAAAAAGATCTCAAAGATGTGTGGAAAAATGACCAGTGGGTACGCATCCTGTTGCTCACGCTGTGCAACGTCTGTCCGGGCTTTATCCGCATGGCCGCCACCATGTACTACGTCACCTGGGTAATGGGGCAAAGCACCCATTTTGCCACTCTGTTTATCAGCCTCGGCGTGGTCGGGATGATGATTGGCAGCATGCTGGCAAAAGTCCTCACCGACCGCTGGTGCAAACTGCAGGTCTTCTTCTGGACCAATATCGTGCTGGCGATCTTCTCCTGCGCCTTCTATTTCTTTAATCCGCACGCCACCACGCTGATTATGGTGCTCTACTTCCTGCTCAACATCCTGCATCAGATTCCCTCCCCGCTGCACTGGTCGCTGATGTCCGATGTTGACGACTACGGCGAGTGGAAAACCGGCAAGCGCATCACCGGCATTAGCTTCTCCGGCAATCTGTTCTTCCTCAAAGTCGGCCTGGCGGTCGCCGGGGCGATGGTCGGATTCCTGTTGTCATGGTACGGCTACGACGCTGGCGCCAAAGCGCAAAGCGCCTCCGCCCTCAACGGCATCGTGCTGTTGTTCTCGGTTATCCCCGGCGTCGGCTACCTGATCACCGCCGGCGTGGTGCGCCTGCTGAAAGTTGACCGCACCCTGATGCGCCAGATCCAGAGCGATTTAGAGAAGCGCCGCAGCAACTACAGCGAGCTGAATGAATACCAGGAACTGAAAACCAGTGAACACGTAAGGAAAGCCTGATGAACAACTGGCCCAACCCCTTTATTGAACAGCGCGCAGATCCCTTTATTCTGCGCCACCTTAATCACTACTACTTTATTGCCTCGGTGCCGGAATACGACCGGCTGGAGATCCGGCGCGCGGCGACCCTTGAAGGATTACGCGATGCGGAGCCGGTAGTGGTCTGGCGCGCACCGCAAAGCGGGCCGATGAGCCAGCTGATTTGGGCGCCGGAGCTACATGAGATAGACGGGAAGTGGTATATCTATTTTGCCGCCACCCATACCCACGATCTGGATGCGCTGGGCATGTTCCAGCATCGTATGTTCGTGATCGAGTGCGCCGACAACGATCCGCTGACCGGCCGCTGGCAGGAAAAAGGCCAGGTGATCACGCCTTTCGATACCTTCGCCCTCGATGCCACCACCTTTATCCATCAGGGCAAACGCTGGTACCTGTGGGCGCAAAAATCGCCGCATATCGAGGGCAACTCAAACCTGTATCTCGCTGAAATGGCCAACCCGTGGACGCTAAAAGGCGAGCCGGTCATGCTGAGCAAGCCGGAGTTCGACTGGGAGTGTCGGGGATTTAAGGTCAATGAAGGACCCGCGGTGCTGGTGCATGGCGATAAGCTGTTCATCAGCTATTCCGCCAGCGCCACCGACGAAAACTACTGCATGGGGTTGCTCTGGATTGACCGGCAGGCCGATCCGCTGCAGCCGGCAAACTGGCATAAAGCCCCGCAGCCGGTGTTCCGGACCAGCTATGAAAACCGCCAGTATGGCCCGGGCCATAATAGTTTTACCCAAACGCCGGCGGGGGAAGATGTGCTGGTCTACCACGCGCGGAATTACACCGAGATTGAAGGCGACCCGCTGTATGACCCCAATCGTCATACCCGGCTAAAACTCGTCAGCTGGGGAGAGGACGGCATGCCCGACTTCGGCATCCCGCCGGCGGATACGCTGTAGCGGTTCGGTATGCGGCCCGCTGGCGCGGGTTCTCCAGGCCGGGTCAGGCGAAACCGCCGCCCGGCAACATGCCAGGTACAGCGTCTGATATAGAACCCGGCGCCGCTGTTGCTTGCCGGGCCTGCGCAGTGTGGGTCTCCAGGCCGGATAAGCGCAACGCCATCCGGCAGATAACGCCCCAGATGTGAGGGTATCGTGGCAGGTAGAGTACGAGCGCAGGCCGTTACACCAGGGTGCCGTAAATCGTCAGCAGCGCCATGATCACCACCACCACCAGCGAGGTTTTCTTGGCCATCGACACCGCAGCCTTCGGGGTCGCCACTTTATCCACGTGCGGTTCACGAGCCAGGGAATACTGCGCCAGGCGGGTCAATACCTGATACTGCGACGAATGGCGGTCGCCTAACGATGCAAACCACGCCGGGAGCGCTTTCTCTCCATGCCCCACCAGAGCATAGACAACCCCCACCAGACGCACCGGCAGCCAGTCCACAATATGCAGGATACCATCGATTCCGGACTGCAAACGATGATGCGGCGTCTGGTAGCGCGCCAGCCACGTCTGCCAGGCACGCAGGACGCTATAGGCGATAAGCGTCAGCGGCCCCCACGCCCCACCGACCACAAACCAGAAGAGTGGCGCCAGGTAGTAACGATAGTTAATCCATAGCAGCGCATTTTGCAGTTCGCTAAGGTACTCGCGCTCATCACAGCCCGGGGGGACGCCGTGTATCAAAGTCAGCTCGCTGGCCATCGCATCGCAGGCGCGGCTGTCATTGCGCGACGCCGCTTTCAGATAGGCATGATAGTGCAGCCGAACCTTACCGGCGCCGATGCACAGCAGGCCTAGCAAAATCCAGAACACCAGCAGCGGTACGTTGAACAGCTGCCCCTGCAGCAAGCGCTGAATAATGTAGACCACCGCGACGGCGACCAGGGTCATCAGCAGCGTTCCCGGCAACGAGAAATGTTTTATCCGGCGGAACGCCACCTCCAGCCGATGATCAAGCTGCCAGTGTTCGCCCAGTTTAAACAGGCGTTCAGCGATAAGCACCAGCAACGTAGTAAACAGCGTCATGAGGTCTCCTTTTCGGACGGCGCGCTGAGCAGCGCACGAAATTTTTTCCAGTCAAAGGCCGGTCCCGGGTCCGTCTTGCGCACGGGCGCGATATCGCTATGGCCCGTGATGTTTGCGGCGATGGCAGGATAAATCGTGATAAGCAGATCCGTCACCGCCGCCAGCTGCTGGTACTGCGCATCGGTATACGCCAGGGTATCCGTGCCTTCCAGCTCTATACCGATGGAAAAGTCATTGCAGCGTTCACGCCCCTGATAGCTGGAGACACCCGCATGCCATGCACGCTTATCGAAAGGCACATACTGCACGATTTCACCATCACGGCGAATCAGACAATGCGCCGAAACGCGCAGATGAGCAATCTCGGCAAAGAAAGGATGCGCGTGAGGATCCAGGGTGCCGGTGAACAGCGCGTCAATCCATGGACCACCAAATTCACCTGGCGGCAGGCTGATATTATGCACCACCAATAAGGAAGGGGCCTCTTCATCCGGACGGCAGTCATGGTGCGGCGAGGGAACCCGCCGCGCGCCGACCAGCCATCCCTCGTTCAACTGCATGCGGGATCTCCTTTCGCGAACTCATGCTTCCGGGCCACACGCCGGCCCAAAGGATGAAGTGTGTATGGTACTGAAACGTCGTTCAGGTTAGCATGTTTCCCACTTCTGAATCTTATCTATCTGGAGCTTTATCATGTCGCCTCGTCGTTACAACCCCGACCGCCGCCGTGACGTGCTGCTGGAACGTATTAATCTCGATATTACCGATGCTGTCGCACACTCCCTGCGGGAAGATTTGGGCGGCGAAGTCGACGCCAGCAACGATATTAGCGCACAATTATTGCCGCAGGATGCACGCTCCCATGCGGTGGTCATTACCCGCGAAGATGGCGTCTTCTGTGGTAAACGCTGGGTGGAAGAGGTCTTCATTCAGCTCGCCGGTGACGACGTGAATATCACCTGGCACGTCGCCGATGGCGATGCGGTCAAAGCCGATCAACCCCTGTTCGAGCTGGAAGGCCCATCGCGCATTCTGCTCACTGGCGAACGTACGGCGCTGAACTTTGTGCAAACCCTCTCCGGCGTCGCCAGCGTTGTCCGCCGCTATGTCGACCTGCTGGCGGGCACCAAAACCCAACTCCTGGATACGCGCAAAACGCTGCCAGGGCTGCGAACCGCTTTGAAATACGCGGTTCTCTGCGGCGGCGGCGCCAACCACCGCCTGGGGCTGTTCGACGCTTTCCTGATTAAAGAAAACCACATCATCGCCTCCGGCTCGATCCGTCAGGCGGTGGAAAAGGCGTTCTGGCTGCATCCTGATGTGCCGGTGGAAGTGGAAGTGGAAACGCTGGATGAGCTGGAGCAGGCGTTAAAAGCCGGGGCCGATATCATTATGCTCGATAACTTCACCACCGACCTGATGCGCGAGGCGGTGAAAATCACCGCTGGCCAGGCGGCGCTCGAGGTCTCCGGCAACGTCACCTTTGACACCATCCGCGAATTTGCCGACACCGGGGTCGACTATATCTCCGTCGGGGCCCTGACCAAACATGTGCAGGCGCTCGACCTGTCGATGCGTTTTCGCTGAAGATTGGGCCTTCACGTTTCCGGCGTGAAGGCCTGAATTTGCGACCCGACTCGCAGCCGCTCTTGCTCACCATGCAATCCCGCTAAAAACCCTGGAACCCGGTTTCCCGGATCGTTTTCGTCTCCTCGCCTGTCCCCCTGAATCCCGTCACAGTGCTTCTGTCACAACAAGGAGCGACTTATGGATAAACAACGAGGTTTTACCCTGATTGAACTGATGGTGGTCATCGGCATCATCGCCATTCTCAGCGCCATCGGCATCCCGGCCTACCAGAACTACCTGCGTAAAGCCGCCCTCACCGATCTGCTGCAGACCTTTGTCCCCTACCGGACGGCAATTGAACTTTGCGCGCTCGATCATGGCGGCCTGACGACATGCGACGGCGGCAGCAATGGCATCCCCTCGCCAACCACCACGCGCTACCTCTCCGCCATGAGCGTGGCAAAAGGGGTCGTTACCCTCACCGGCCAGGAAAGTCTCAACGGACTGGGCGTCACCCTAACCCCGACCTGGGATAACGCCGAGGGCGTCACCGGCTGGCAGCGGGTCTGCACTATCACCGACAACAGCGCGCTTCAGCAGGCCTGCGAAGACGTCTTCCGCGTGAAGTGAGGGCGACAACATGAAAACAGAACAGCTGATCCCTCTCTGTCGTCGCCATCACGCCCTGCTGCTGCACAGCGATGAGCAGACGATATCCATTGCGGTGGTCGATACCCCGCCGACGGAGCTAATGGAGGCGCTACGTTTCGCGACGCAAAAACGGATCGATATTGAATGCTGGAGCCAGGAGCAGATGGATAAACGCCTGCAAGTCCAGGAAAAGCAGGCGCTGCTGGCGCAAAATGCAGGCCCGGAAAACATCGCCGAACGGGTCAATCAGATCCTCGAGCAGGCCCTGCGTCAGCGGGCCTCCGATATTCATATCGAACCCACGGAAACGCACTTACGGATCCGCCTGCGTGTCGATGGCGTGCTACACGCCCTGCCGCTGCTGGCGCCCGAGCTGGCCGCGCCGGTTATCGCACGACTCAAAGTGATGGCCAGTCTCGATATCGCCGAGCATCGTTTGCCGCAGGATGGTCAGTTCGCGCTGAACCTCGCCGGACGGCAGCTCTCCTTTCGCATCGCCACTCTGCCCTGCCGCTATGGCGAGAAAATTGTCCTGCGCCTTCTGCATCAGGTTGACCAGGCGCTGGATCTGGAGGCGCTCGGCCTCTCATCCTCTCAGCTGGCGGCCTTCCGCCAGGCGCTGAATCAGCCGCAGGGGCTGCTGCTGGTCACTGGCCCAACCGGAAGCGGGAAAACGGTAACCCTCTACAGCGCCCTGCAGGCGCGAAACCGGGAGCAAGTGAACATCTGTAGCGTCGAGGATCCTCTGGAGATCCCCATCGCCGGGATGAACCAGACGCAAATCAACCCGCGCGCCGGGCTGACCTTTCACAGCGTACTGCGCGCCCTGTTACGTCAGGACCCGGATATTGTGATGGTGGGTGAAATCCGCGATGCCGAAACCGCTGAAATCGCGCTGAAAGCCGCCCAAACGGGTCATCTGGTGCTCTCTACTCTGCACACCAATTCCACCAGCGAAACCCTTACCCGCCTGCAGCAAATGGGCATCGCCCGCTGGATGATCTCCTCTGCGCTCTCGCTGGTTATCGCCCAGCGTCTGGTCCGCAAGCTGTGCCCCCACTGCCGGCGCAATGCCGGCAGTGCCGCCGACCTGCCGCACAGTCTGTGGCCCCGCTCGCTGCCGCGCTGGCAGGCCGCGGGCTGCGAACACTGTTATCACGGGTATCACGGCAGGCTGGCGCTGTTCGAGGTCTTGCCTGTCACTCCGGGGCTACGTCAGGGGATAGTCCAGGGGCTCAACGCCATTGAGATCGAATCTCTGGCGCGAGCCGCGGGCATGATGACGCTCTTCGAAAGCGGATGTCAGGCTATCGAACAGGGCTTGACCAGCCTCGAAGAGGTGGTGCGGGTGCTGGGGATCCCCCATGGCGACTAAGCGTCTCTGGCGCTGGCGAGGCGTCGATGCGCAAGGCGCTCCTTGTCAGGGGATGCTATGGCAAGCCAGTCGTCCGGAGGTGCTGCATCACCTCCAGCAGCAGCGCATCCTGCCGCTGGCTATACGCCGCTGTACGGTGAAGCAAAGCCTGTGGCACCCGCGCTACAGCAGCGAAACAATCCGCCAGTTGGCAACCCTGCTACAGGCCGGGCTACCGTTGGCGGAAGGGTTATCGCTGCTGGCGCAGCAGCAACCGCATGCGCAGTGGCAGGCGCTGCTTGAGGCGCTGGGCCGCGAACTGGCCCAGGGCGTAGCCTTCTCTGCCGCACTGGCGCAGTGGCCGCAGGCTTTTCCGCCACTGTATCTGGCGATGATTAGCACCGGCGAACTGACGGGCAAACTCGATATTTGCTGCCAGCAGCTGGCCAACCAGCAGCAGGAGCAGCAGCGGCTTGCCGGCAAGGTCAAAAAGGCGCTGCGCTACCCGCTGATCGTGCTCACTCTGGCGTTGCTGGTGGTGCTTGGAATGCTCTATTTTGTCCTTCCCGAATTCACCGCCATCTACCAGACGTTCAATACGCCGCTGCCGTTGTTGACGCGAATGGTTATTGCGGCAGGCGACATGCTGAGCCGCGGCTGGCCGTTGCTGTTGGCCTTTCTGCTGAGCCCGCTGCTGCTCAACCAGCTGGTCCGGCAGCGCGCCGACTGGCTGCTGCGTCGCCAGCAGCTGCTTAACGCGCTCCCTCTCGTCGGCCCCCTGATCGGCGGCCAACAGCTGAGCCTGATATTCACCGTTCTGGCGTTAACCCAAAGCGCTGGTATCAGCTTTCTGCAGGGGCTGCAAAGCGTTGAAGAGACCCTGTCGTGCCCGCTGTGGCGCCAGCGCCTGGCGCAGGCCCGCGCGCTGATCGTTCAGGGGGATCCGATCTGGCAGGCGTTAAGCCGCTGCGGCGGATTTACACCGCTGTGTCTGCAGCTCATCCGTACGGGGGAAAGCGCGGGGGCGCTGGATCAGATGCTGGAAAACCTGGCGCATCATCATCGTGAGCAGACCCATCAGCGAGCCGACAGTCTGGCTGCGCATCTGGAACCCCTGATGCTGGTGATAACCGGCTCGCTGGTCGGGCTCCTGGTGGTGGCGATGTATTTGCCCGTTTTTCATCTGGGCGATGCCATTGGCGGGGCGGGAGGATAAGCAACGCTGGCACCGCGCAGGCGCCAGCGCAGCCGGTTACAGGCTATTGAATACCCGGTTCTCTTGTTCCTGAACGCGGATAAAGGTGGTGCGTTTGGTCAGCTCTTTCAGTCGCGAGGCGCCAACGTAGGTGCAGGCAGAGCGCAGGCCGCCGAGAATGTCGCGCGCGGTATTGTCCACCGGGCCACGCAGCGGCAGCTTAACGGTTTTCCCTTCCGCCGCGCGGTATTTCGCGACACCGCCCACATGGCGGGTCATCGCCGATTCGGAGCTCATACCGTAAAACAGCATGAATTTTTCACCGTTCTCTTCAACCACAGTACCGCCGCTCTCTTCGTGGCCCGCCAGCATACCGCCGAGCATCACGAAATCAGCGCCGCCGCCGAAGGCTTTCGCCACATCGCCCGGCATGGTGCAACCGCCGTCGCTGATGATCTGGCCGCCAAGGCCATGTGCGGCATCAGCACACTCGATCACGGCGGAGAGCTGCGGGTAGCCGACACCGGTTTTGACGCGGGTGGTGCAGACGGAGCCCGGGCCAATGCCAACTTTGACAATATCGGCGCCGGAGAGGATTAGCTCTTCACACATTTCACCGGTGACCACGTTCCCGGCAATAATGGTTTTTTGCGGCCAGGCTTCGCGCGCCTTCGCCACAAACTGGACGAAGTGTTCAGAGTAGCCATTGGCGACGTCAATGCACACAAAGTTCAATTGTGGGTTCTGAGAGAGGATCTGTTGCGTTTTATCAAAATCCGCATCGGAAGTACCGGTGGAAACCATCACATGCTTGAGAACGTCTGCGGATACGCTCTGGACAAACGCCTGCCATTCTTCCGCGGTGTAGTGCTTGTGTACTGCCGTCAGAATGCCAAAAGTGGCCAGCGCTTTCGCCATGCTGAAGGTGCCGACGGTGTCCATGTTAGCCGCAATAATCGGCACACCGGACCAGGTCAGGCCTGAATGTTTAAAGGTGAATTCACGTTCCAGCTCAACATCAGAACGGCTTTTGAGGGTAGAGCGTTTCGGGCGGATAAGAACGTCTTTGAAACCAAGCTTCAGATCTTCTTCAATACGCATGTGCGAATTCCTGGGGTTAATGGCATTAATGTGAGAGCACAACTCCAGTGACGTTATCATACGCACGAATCAGGCCCGCGCAAGACTGCGATTTTCACTTTTTTTACGCTACAATCGTATAAATTTACCTGGTGAATGGAGAAAAAAGCGCTTATATCTCCACCCGCCAGCGCATTATTTTTAACCATTTGATTTGCTTGATTAAAAGAAACAGAATAGCGGACGGCGCTCCCGGCTGGCACGGTGCCATCACGACAAGATCGCTGTCGCCTCTCCGGCATACTGCCCGTCCTCGCTGTCTGAATACCAAAAATACGAGCAATCCGTTTCAGGGTCAGAAGATATGGGGTACACAGTCGCGTTAACAGGCGGGATTGGCAGCGGTAAAAGTACGGTCGCCGACGCCTTCGCGCAGCTCGGGATTAAGGTTATCGATGCCGATGTTATCGCCCGCCAGGTGGTCGAACCTGGCACCCCGGCGCTCCAGGCCATTGCTGACCACTTCGGGCCACAGATGATTGCCCCCGACGGCACGCTAAACCGCCGTCTGCTGCGGGAAAAAATTTTTGCTCAGGTGGAGGAAAAAGCCTGGCTCAACGCGCTGTTGCATCCGCTGATTCAGCAGGAAACGCGCCGCCAGATGCAGGCCGCCACCTCCCCTTATCTCCTCTGGGTCGTACCTTTGCTGGTCGAAAACCGCCTGTCCAGCCAGGCCGATCGCGTACTGGTCGTCGATGTGCCAAAAGAGACGCAAATCGAACGCACCATGCTGCGCGATAAGGTCAGCCGCGAACATGCTGAACATATTCTTGCCGCCCAGGCCACGCGCGAGCAGCGCCTGGCCATCGCGGACGATGTTATTGAAAACACTGGCACTCCGGATGCAGTGGCATCGGATGTTGCCCGCCTGCACGAAAAGTACTTAACGCTGGCATTGCAGGCCGCCTCACAGGAAAACTCGTAATGCATACCCCCGTTCTGTTTGAACATCCTCTTAATGAGAAAATGCGCACCTGGCTGCGCATCGAATTTCTGATCCAGCAAATGGCTTTCCATCCGATGATTGCCAGCCATGCCGATGCGCTCCATTTTTTCCGTAACGCCGGCGATCTGCTGGATGTCCTGGAGCGCGGCGAGGTGCGTACCGATCTGGTCAAAGAGCTGGAGCGCCAGCAGCGTAAGCTCCAGTCCTGGGCAGAAGTGCCGGGAGTCGATCAGGAGCGCATTAACGCGCTGCGCCAGCAGCTCAAGCAGTCTTCCAGCACCCTGATGGCCGCGCCGCGCATTGGTCAGTTTCTGCGTGAAGATCGCCTGATTGCGCTAGTGCGCCAGCGCCTGAGTATCCCTGGCGGCTGCTGCAGCTTCGATTTACCGACCCTGCATATCTGGCTCCATATGCCGCAGGCGCATCGTGACGAGCAGGTGGCCAGCTGGCTTGCCAGCCTCGATCCATTGGTCCAGTCCCTGAGCCTGATCCTCGATCTGATTCGTAACTCCGGACAGTTTCGCAAACAGACCAGCCTCAATGGCTTTTATCAGGATAACGGCGAAGATGCCGATCTGCTGCGCCTGCGTCTCGATCTGGCCCACCAGCTTTATCCGCAGATCTCTGGCCATAAGAGCCGTTTCGCCATCCGCTTCCTGCCGCTGGACAGTGAGTATGGGATCGTGCCGGAGCGCTTTGATTTTGAACTGGCCTGCTGTTAAGGAGATAACATGTCAGAAGAGACTATCGTCAATTGTCCGACCTGCGGCAAAAACGTGGTATGGGGCGAACAAAGCCCCTATCGTCCATTTTGCAGCAAACGCTGCCAGCTGATCGATTTGGGAGAATGGGCAGCAGAGGAAAAGCGCATCCCCAGCGCGGGCGATCTCTCCGACAGCGATGACTGGAGCGAACAGGAGCCCTGATTTGACGGCACGCTAACCCAACGCCAGTTGGGTTAGCCTCCCAACCTGGGGTTCAGCCCTGGGCGATAAGTTTGCGGATAACCGGTTCATTCGCCGGGGGAAACGCTTCCGGATCCAGCGCCTGCCGCGTCATCCACTGTCCCGGCTGCCCCTCTTTACCCCAGGGCTCGCCTTCCCAGCTTTCCACGAGGAAAAACCACAGCGTAATGTGGCGATCGGGGAACTGATACTCCAGCTTATCAAATAGTGAAAAGGTAGTGGCCGTAATTCCCACCTCTTCCTGCAGCTCGCGGATCAACGCCTGCTCCGGCGTTTCATCAGATTCAATCTTCCCGCCCGGGAACTCCAGCTTATTCGCCATATGGGCATCCGCGGCGCGCTGGGTAATAAAGATGTCGCCTTCTGGATTGCGAATTATCCCTACGGCGATTTGCAGTTTTTTCATTGAATCAGCTCCATAAAAAAGGCGCAGAACTCTGCGCCTTTGTTTTTTTATCAGCCCTTAGCTCAGACGGCCATGGCACTGTTTGTATTTTTTACCGGAACCGCACGGGCAAGGATCGTTACGCCCCACTTTACGTTCGCCGGTTTGTGCCGCCAGATCCTGTGCAGCGGCTTCATCATCGCTCTGATGGCTGAGCTGCTGCATCTGCGCCAGGCGCTCGGCCTCTTCACGACGTTGCTGCTCCATCGCCTCGACTTCTTCCGGCATCCGCACCTGCACTTTGCTCAGGGTGCTGATCACTTCATACTTCAGTGACTCCAGCATCGCGGCAAACATAGAGAACGATTCGCGCTTGTACTCCTGCTTCGGATCTTTCTGCGCATAGCCGCGCAGGTGGATACCCTGGCGCAGGTAGTCCATCGCCGCCAGATGTTCTTTCCACAGTGAATCCAGAGTCTGGAGCATCACGCCTTTCTCGAAGTGGCGCATCATTTCAGCGCCGACCACTTCTTCTTTACGCTGGTAGGTCTCTACCGCGCTCTGCAGAATACGTTCGCGCAGGGTCTCTTCATGCAGCTCCGGCTCTTTATCCAGCCACTCTTTGATTGGCAGGTCGAGGTCGAAGTCGTTTTTCAGACGCTCCTGCAGGCCTTCGATATCCCACATCTCCTCTAGCGACTGCGGCGGAATATGGGCATCGATAGTCGCCTTAAACACGTCTTCGCGGATGCTGTTGATGGTTTCGCTGACGTCAGACACGTCCAGCAGTTCGTTACGCTGGGTGTAAATTGCCCGGCGCTGGTCGTTGGCCACATCATCATATTCCAGCAACTGCTTACGAATATCGAAGTTACGGCTCTCGACTTTACGCTGCGCGTTGGCGATAGCCTTGGTGACCCACGGGTGCTCAATGGCTTCGCCGGGTTTCATCCCCAGTTTACGCATCATGCCGGAAACGCGATCGGAGGCGAAGATACGCATCAGGGCGTCTTCCATCGACAGGTAGAAGCGGGAAGAACCGGCATCCCCCTGACGACCGGCACGGCCGCGCAGCTGGTTATCGATACGGCGTGATTCATGACGCTCGGTACCGATAATGTGCAGGCCGCCTGCGGCCAGTACCGCATCGTGGCGCACCTGCCAGTCGGCTTTGATTTTTTCAATCTGCTCAGGCGTTGGATTTTCCAGCGCCGCGACTTCCGCCTGCCAGCTACCGCCGAGCATAATATCGGTACCACGGCCCGCCATGTTGGTAGCGATGGTCACCGCGGAAGGATAGCCTGCCTGAGCGACGATATCCGCTTCGCTGGCATGGAACTTGGCGTTCAGAACGTTGTGCTTAATGCCGGCTTTGGTCAGCTCACGGGAAACCACTTCCGATTTTTCGATCGAGATTGTCCCCACCAACACCGGCTGACCGGCTGCGGTACGGGTTTTGATATCTTCGATAATCGCCTGAATTTTTTCCGCTTCGGTCATATAGACCAGATCCGCCATGTCTTTACGGATCATCGGACGGTTGGTCGGCACGACCACGGTATCCAGCTTATAGATAGAGCTGAATTCAAAGGCTTCAGTATCGGCGGTACCGGTCATCCCCGCCAGTTTCTCATACAGACGGAAATAGTTCTGGAAGGTGATAGAGGCCAAGGTCTGGTTCTCGTTCTGGATCTCCACGCCCTCTTTGGCCTCAACGGCCTGGTGCAGACCATCGGACCAGCGGCGGCCCTGCATTGTACGACCAGTGTGCTCATCGACGATGATAACTTCGCCATCTTTAACAATGTAGTCAACGTCGCGGGTGAACAGCGCATGGGCGCGCAGCGCGGCGGTGACGTGGTGCATCAGCATAATGTTGGTCGGGGAGTACAGGGACTCACCTTCATCCATAATGCCTTCCTGTACCAGCAGCTCTTCAATCAGCACCAGACCACGTTCGGTCAGGTTAACCTGACGCGCTTTTTCATCCACCGAGAAGTGGCCTTCGCCGGTGAAGGTGTCCGAATCTTCTTTTTCCTGACGGATCAGGTGCGGAATGATCTTGTTGACCTTACGGTACATTTCAGAGCTGTCTTCCGCCGGGCCGGAAATGATCAGCGGCGTACGCGCCTCATCGATCAGGATGGAGTCCACCTCATCCACCAGCGCATAGTGCAGTTTACGCTGAACGCGCTCTTCCGGGCTGAAGGCCATGTTGTCGCGCAGGTAGTCGAAGCCGTATTCGTTGTTGGTGCC